>Ga0209417_1000895_pt1 | contig 60511 bp, 69 predicted proteins | sample RifGroF2_FD_184002 | JGI IMG/M metagenome (GOLD analysis project Ga0209417, IMG submission 184002) | Groundwater microbial communities from Rifle, Colorado, USA - Groundwater F2 (SPAdes) (version 2) | ecosystem: Environmental > Aquatic > Deep subsurface > Groundwater | place: Rifle, Colorado... | reverse complement strand
TTCAACAGTTTTTCACGGTGCAGGATCATATCATAACTTGGATACATATTTTGTTTGGCTAAAGAATGGAATCCATTCTAGCCCATGCAACCTAAAAATGTGATCGCAATTGCTGCAATCTTATCAAAGCTCAAAAGTCAAAACCACAATTCAAAGCTCAAAGCTTAACTTTAATCTTATAATTTGTTCCGAACCACAACACCATCAACGCTTTTTAAGTCCAAAATGTTTACCGAATTTAAAGGCTGACTCCAGCCAATCAAGCCTTGCCCTTGTGCTCGCTTTCTTCCAAATTTTTAAGGTTTCAATGTCAATATCCGACTTATCCCTAATTTTTAAACATTTTTTCATAATTGACTTAGATGTTTAAGTACCTGCAAATCATCTTCATCTTTCGATCTACCGGTTTTCTTTTTCATTTGAATCAAGTCCCCAAGAGAAACAACCGGTATTTTAACGCCCGAAAATTCCTTCATTAACTTTTTTCCATAAAATTGTTCGAACTTTAATGATTCCTCTATAACAATGTCTATTTGCAAAAGCTCATGCTCGGGAGGATTAAAGGTAAAAGCTTTAAAATTTTTCTCTTTAACCCATTTTTTAACCTGCTCACCATCGCTCAAATTCATTATAGATACAGGCAATCTCTCGCTATATCCAAGCTTTTTCATAACGACATCAACTCTACTCAAATTCTCCTTGTTAAGAAAAAGCAAAACATCAAGATCTCCTGTAAATCTTGGATATCCATGTAAATTTACCGCGACACCGCCAATAACTAGATATTTGACCTTGGCGTCATTGAAGACTTTAAATATTTTGACAAACATATTCATGCCTGAATTTTATCACATTTACATAAAAAAGCCCCGCGTTTCCGCGGGGCTTTTTGCTAATTTCTCTTAATCAGAGTATCGAGCTAACCAATTATTTCTTTGTGATTGTGCCAAGAACTGGTTTGCCGTCAACTGCGAGAACCAATACCGTGTCGCCGAGATCATTGTCGCTGGCTGGGTTTCCTGAATAGCCAAGTCCTGATTCTGCAACGCTATATTTGAGATCTCCAAGTGATGCGATGGAAAGATTCCAGCTATCACCTGATGCAAGACCTGTAACAACTGAGCCAATATATACCGTGAGGTATCTATATGCTCCACCGTTGATTGCTATATCTGTTGCGCCTGATCCAAATGCAACTGAGTTGACTGTTTCGTTCGCTAAGATCGTGCCTGTATAATTGTTTGAATTCTCGTTTGAAGCATACAAATCGTATGTCTCAACAGTGCCTGTATCCGATCCGTTGTTTGTGAACGTAACGTCTGTCAATGAGATCGCTGCGGATCCATTGTTTGTTACTTTGAAGCGGCCAATAGCTGTCCCGGCTGCAACTGTTTGTTCAACAGTTGAACCTGATGATGGAGTGTCTGCTGATGCTACGACTGTGAATGGAGCAATGTATGTTTGAACAGTTGCTGGTGATGCTGTACCTGATTTGTCTCCGTTGCCAAGCGTTGTATTTGTGGCTGCGCCCTTTGCTGTGAAATCTGTATCAACGTCGTAGACGCTGAAGTAGAAATCATCACCAAGGTTTGCAATGCCTTCTCCACCGATGTCTGCTTTTACATAGACTGTAACAGGGCTTGATGGATCAACCGGTGCCGGAAGCAAGTTCTCTGAAACTGTCCATGTATATGTACATACGTTTGCTGAACATGAAGCAAATTGTGCTGCTGTAGCAAATGGTGTTGTATCTGTGCCTCTATAGAGAGCAATGTTTCTAACATCATTCTGATTCAAAGCTGTACCTGTCGCTGTGATTTTGAATGACGTAATCTTGATTGCTTCATATTGAGCCGTGAGTCTGAATGCCAAATATGTACCATTTGTTGTGCCAAGTGTAACTAACTGATCCTGTGCAGGTGTGGCGTTTGTACCAGAAACGAGCGACATTGTAAGCGCACCGTTTGTTGTAACTGCCATTGCCTGACCTGAACCAGCCTCATCAAGGTTTGAACCTGTGATTGAGTTACCTGTTGTTGCACCAACTGCTGTAATGTGGCTATCTGTTGCCGCAACGTTGAACGTGTGTGACGTTCCTGTTGAAGAAACGATATCACCCTTCAATGTCAAAACAACTGGTGTTGTTTTTGTGACAAGAAGTGATTGTGTGAAGTTGAATGCAACTGTTGCTGCATTTGTTGAAGTGCTTGAAGATGTTGGAAGAGCATTTCCTGCTGCATCGTACATCTGCAAGTTTGTAACGCCTGAATAATCCGTACCTGAACCCAATGTGTCTGTGACTGTCAAAGATGAAACCTTGACATCTTCACCTGAGTTTTGTGCGTTCAATTCAAATTTTGCGAATACAAAGTTGTTTGAACCTGGAACTGCTGATGCTGCGACTGGTGTTGAAAGAGTCGTGACATCAAGGTGTCCTGATTTTACAGCAACCGTGTAACCATCTGAAACAGCAACTGTAGGATCTGTAAGATCATTTGTGATCACTCTCTTGACGAGAATGACGTCTGCATCATTTACGAAATAAGCATCGCTGCTTGTTGCGCTTGATGATACTGAGACTTCAAATGTCAAATATGCTGTTTTTCCGGCTTTGATTGTAGGATAAGTTGAAAGTGTTTCTGTCTGTACTGTACCATCGTCTACATAATCAGACGCAGGGGCACTGAAGACTGTTGCACCATCGACTTTAACATAAACTGTACCAGTTAAATCAACTGAGCTTGTATTTTGATCCAAGCCAAAGCTGATCTGGCGAAGCTCCATGTCTTCTCCATTTGGTTTCATATAGTACTTAGCAAGAACAACGTTTGTTGTACCAGGTGTGACAGCTGTTGAAGGAGATGTAACATCTCTTCCAAATGTCAATGAACCTGAACCAATCGTTACCTTGTTATATACAGTTGTTGAGTTACCAATTGGGAATGCTGTGTCGTTTGATCCAGCAACTGCAAGCAAGCTTGCTTTTGTTGATGCACCTGTGACAGTTACATCATAATCGTTATAAACAACGAACTGGATTGTTTTTGTAGCACCATTTACGATTTTTGCTCTGACCGTGAAGGTCTTCTTTTGTCCTTTTGCAAGAACATAAGGAGCTGCTGATAAATCAAATGTGACATATTGGCCGTTGGCGTTTACAGTTGAAAGAACTGTTCCGTCTTGTCCAACCAATTGAACGTCTGCGTAATCAGTAGCTGAAGCATTGCCGTAGTTGTAAAGTGTAAGGCTTGCAAGCTTTACATCTTCTTTGCTTGATGTTTCTTGAAGGCTGAATTTTGCAATTTCTTGCTCGTCAGCATCATTAACATTCAATGTGACACCTGAAGCATTTAAAGCTTCTTCATCGAGTGTAACTGCACCCAATGAGTTCGAACCATCAACGATACCAAATGTGGCACCTGATAATGGGAATACTGCGTCAACTGTTGCTGCTGTTGATGTAACATCTGTAGCTGCGACTAAGCCGAAGGAAACAGTTGTGGCTGTTGCTCCTGCTGTTGAGCTAAGATTGATTTTTACTGTGACTGTTTCTGTTGTACCACCTTTAACAGTGATTGGGTCTGCGGCAAACGTTAAGTTTGCTTGACCTTCTGCTGATAAAGTTGAGATAACGTTACCATGTCTTTTTCCGGCTGAATCCCAGACGCTGATGCCTGAGACGTTGCTATTTGCAACATATCCGCCTTTTGTAAGCAAAAGACCTTTGATAACGACATCTGTTCCAGCTGGTGCTGTGAAGTCGAATGCAGCAACATTATTGTATGCTGATCCGTCTGGAAGATTTGTTGGGGCCGGTGAAGCAGCTGATAAAGCTACTGTCAATGAACCAACTCCTGAATCTGGAGGAACTACTCCTCCTCTTGCAACTGGTGATTGTGCTAAGACAATCATCTTTGCGACCTGTGCTCTCTGGAGCAAGTCAGCTGGTTTGAAAACACCTGCTGATACACCATCTACAACTGACCAGTTGTAGCATGTTTCAACAACTGCGTAGAACCAATCTCCAGATTTAACATCTGTGAAATGAGGTCCACCGGTTGTTACTTGCTTGAGCTCTAATGCACCAACCAAAACTTTGGAAGCTTCAGCACGGTTTAATGTGCCTTCTGGGCGATAGAGGCCTGTGCCGCCATCTCCATTGACGAAGCCGTGAGCTTTGGCTGTTTCAATATATTTATAGAATGCATGTGTCGTTGGAACATCTTTGAAAGATGCTGTTGCAGGATTCACGAGATCTTTGTCTGTGAAACCAGCTGCCAAGACAATGTATTTTGCCATTTCTGCGCGGCTGACCGCTACAGTTGGGCCGAATGTGCCTTTTGAACCGTCTACGATGCCATCCTCAACAAGCTGGTTCACATATGTGTAGAACCAATCGCCGCTATTCACATCTGTGAATGCTGCACTTGCTGTGGACACCACCACGAAGCTCAGAAGGATTGCAACTACGCTAAGACCGGCAACGGCCTTGCGAAGCATGCGCAAACCAACAGGGATATCCATGTAGAATAAGGTTAAAAAATAATAAATAAAGTAAGAACTTATATATAAAAAGTTTTGCCGGACTATCTGAAGCTTTTGAGCTTTTCGACGTGTCCGATAAAACCATAGTTATAGTTTTTGTCAATCGTAACTTGTACTACGAATCATTTGTTTTGCCTAGTTTTCAAGGTACTTCATTATAGTAGCCCTTCCTATATATAAAACAGGAAAGGGATTTTTTGTGATTTGTAAGCCTAATTTTCGTTTTTTCTATGGTACTTCAACAGTTCGCAAATATTTTAGCCAAAGCTCATCTGTAAGTCAATAACAAGTGATCTGGATCTGATCTCGTTTTACCTAATTTGGAAATGACTTCTGATGAATTTCGGCTTCACATCTAGAAACTGCAAATGTATCAAAATGTTTCACTAAATGAGATGACAGGCTGAAGAAATGTGTTGTGGATAAAGAAGGGGGACGGAGGCAGCTCGATAAAATCCTGAGTTCAATGTTCGAATAATCGCCTCCGTCCCCACCCGATTTGAGCTCATTACCTCCGTCCCCCTTGTCCAACCACCCGGGCTCCGCTATAATGCGTTTTGCATTTAAAAATACGCCGCGTTCGTCTAGCGGTTAGGACATCACCTTCTCAAGGTGAGTACATGGGTTCGATTCCCGTACGCGGTACCAGTTTCGAATTTCGAAATTAGAAACACGAAAAACGAAACAAATCAGAAATTCGAAAAAAGAAATAAGAAACAGTAATAAATGGGTAATAATAAAGACTTTTACGAAACACTTGGAGTCCAAAAATCCGCTACAGAGCAGGAGATTAAACGCGCGTACCGCAAGATGGCCATGAAATGGCATCCTGATAAGCACAAGGGCGATAAAGGCGCTGAGGAAAAGTTTAAAGAGATAAATCAGGCTTATGAGGTCGTTTCTGATCCGAAAAAACGCCAAACTTATGACCAATATGGCAGTATGCCCGGATATAACCCAAATTCAACCGGCGGAATGGGTGGAGCGGGATTTGGCGGAGCCGATGGGTTCTCGCAAGGCGGGTTTGGAGGTGGAGGATTTGATTTCTCGGGATTTTCCGGAGAAGGATTTTCTGACATATTTGAAACATTTTTTGGAGGCGGAAGCAGACGAGGCAGATCCAGAAAAGGCCCAAGACGCGGTAGCGACATAGAAGCAACAATTAGCATTACTTTTGAAGAGGCCGCTTTTGGAACGGAAAAAGAGCTTGAAATAACCAAAATTGGGAAATGTGACGTTTGTAATGGAAATGGAGCGGAACCTGGAACCCCAATAATTACTTGTGATGAATGTAACGGCGCAGGAGAAGTTCGAACTGTTCGGAATACAATTCTTGGACAAATCGCAACGTCAAAAGCATGCGATAAATGCCAAGGGGAAGGCAAGACGCCAAAGTCGCCATGCAAGAAATGCAATGGAGCCGGACGAATGCGCGTCGTTGAGCACGTCAAAATCAGAATTCCGGCAGGTGTCGATAATGGCACAACAATAAAACTTTCTGAAAAAGGTGAAGCCGGTGTTAAAGGCGGAAACTTTGGAGATTTATATGTAACGATGCGCGTTTCGCAAAGCAAGAAATTCGCACGCGAAGGTTTTGATATTAATACTGAAAAAAAAATTGGTATCGCGCAGGCAGTTCTTGGAAGCGAAGTTGATATTGAAACGCTTTACGGCTTGATTAAGCTGAAAATTCCAGCAGGAACTCAAAGCGGAAAAGTTTTCAGACTAAAAGAATATGGAGTTAAAAAATTAAATGACAATGAACGTGGCGATCATTTTGTCACCGTTATTGTTGATGTTCCAAATAAGCTTTCAAAGCGCGAACGTGAGCTTTATAACGAGCTTGCAAAAGAAACCGGCGTAAAGGTTGGCGATAAAGGATGGTTCTAATTCCTGACGCGCGAACATTTGCAAAGTTCACGCAATTGCAGTACCATTGATAAAGATTTACCCTCCTCATTATGAATATAGCCTTGTCATGGGATTTATTTATTGTCGCGTTCTTTGCGATAATCATTGCGTATAGTTTTATTATTGGAAAAAATAATACTGTAAAAATTATTCTTGGAACTTATGTTGCTGCACTTTCCGCTGATGCGGCAGGCAATCTTTTTGCTGCTTACTTCAGCCACTCTGCAGCATTTATAAAATTATTACATACGGCATCACCTGGGAGCGGACCGGATAGTTCCGCCGCAATGGTGAAATTACTTTTGTTCGTTATCGTCGTCATTGTCATGTCGGTTCGAGGCGGATTTACTGTTAATTCTGACATTGGAAAGTCAACAACGTCGCGATTGGTGATGACCGGATTTTTTGGATTCCTAAGTGCGGGATTAATTATTGGCACTGTTCTTATGTATGTTTCCGGATTAAGCTTTATCGCTGGAGCGGCGAGCGCGGACAAAATCTCAATTACCTCATTCACAGGCCAATCCCCGCTTGTTCAAACTTTGATAAATTTTTATAATTACTGGTTCTTGTTGCCTGCACTGGCTTTGATTTTTGGAGGAATACTTGCTGGAAGAGAAGGAGATTAAGGCATTAATTAGGCATATTTATCCTCTCCAATCCAACGGCCATCGTATCTCGCCGTATTTCATTAAATCTTTTTTCTGGATCTACGCTATCCCATTCATATGTAAGCCCACTAGTTACATATACATAGCGACAAAACGGCATATAGCCAACGATTTCCGAAAGTGCTCTTAATAAGTCCTGATCATCTTGAGCTATTGTCAGTATTGTAGATTTATTACAAGCGTGCGTTAAAACAAATCTTGATCCTTTTCTTGTTATCCCTACGTAGCAACACGTTTCTTTATCAGAAGAAACGCATTTTGTCATTTGTAAAAGTCCATGCTCCCCAAGACAGCATATTACATCTTCTCCGGTCAGTCTGTCGCTACTATTTCTCGCTTCCATTTTTATTAAAAATTAATAATGTGGTAAACATTAAAGCACATAATTCATATCCTGTCAATAACACCTTTTCGGAGGCTCGCGTAAGTGGATTTATAGCTTTTAATCCGTATGGGAATTATATCAATCTCACATACTTCTTATGTAAATCTTATATATAAATGATATAAAACGTATACGAACTTAAATTTGGAAGCAGGCGGTGGGAATTGAACCAAACTATAGACAAGTACTTAAACCCATAGTCACAACCCTCCGGTTAACTGCCAGTCGCTCATACCAACGAGCTACGCCTGCGTATTTTGGCTCCTGGGGTAGGACTCGAACCTACATCGTCCGTGTTAACAGCACGGCGTTTTACCATTAAACAACCCAGGAATGTTTAAAAGAACAGAATATTACTATAAACAAATCTGTCAAAAAGTCAATGACACTAAAATATTAAAAAGTATGATTTTGCTTTGATTTAAGAGATAAACGTGCTATCATTTATCTGTTGTTATATCTCTGACATCAAAACTATGATTAATACATTTTTTACGAAATTTGGATTAACGAAAAATGAGCAAGATATTTATTTATATTTGCTCGAAAAAGGAAATTCCATCGCCAGCATGATCGCCAAAAGACTAGGAATTAAAAGAGTCACTGTTTATGCGACATTGGAAACTCTAACAAAAAAGAACCTATTAAATTCATTTCAAAAAAACGATGTTTCTTATTTTGAAGCCGTTTCTCCGGACGAAATTGTAAATATTTGTAGCAGACAAGTAGAAAAAGACCGCGAATTAAAAAGACAAGCTGAAATAGCCATGACTGAACTGAAAAAGCTTGAAAATAAACAGATTAAACCCATTTTCGAGATAAAAGGTAAGATCAAGTACTATCAAGGGTTAGACGCTGTAAAGAAATTAATTAACGAGACTTTAGAAGAAGGATCGAAAGAACAACTCTGCTTTGGGTTAAATAAATACCATACAGAACATCTTTGGGACGATTGGAAAGCGTATACAAAGAAAAGGGCTTCAATTGGAATGAATGTTCGCAGCCTCCAACCCGACATCAAGCCTGCGAAGGAGTATAAAAAACGGGATACAGACGAACTAAGAGTCACCAAACTAATACCAAACAAGAAATTTCCAGCGGAATGTGAGCTAAATATTATCGGTGATATGATTGCGATTTTCTCTTCACATGGCGAAGAACCAACGGGTATGAAGCTATACAACAAAAATATTGCACGAACTCTGAAAAGTCTGTTTGAATTGGGATGGGAAAAGGCTGATGAATATGATAAAAGACTGGGAAGAAAATAATTGTGGTGGGCCATGCAAGAATCGAACTTGCGACCGTCTCCTTAAAAGGGAGCCGCTCTACCAACTGAGCTAATGACCCAAATAAACTTTCCTTTCTCGTGCGTACCCTATTTTATTTGCTTAAGTCCAACTTGGCAAGCCAATTTATTAGTTTGGGTTTGACTAGGCAAATGACTAGTCGCTAAAATGAACTCATGAAAAATGAAATACAGAATTTTATTTCACTGCAGGAAGCCGCTTCTTTAAGCAAAAAGGCTGAACAAACGATCAGACGTGCAATTAAGGCTAAAAAGATCGGCGTGAAGAGACAAAAAACTCCACAAGGTTTTGTATATCTGGTTGATAAGGCGGATGTTACTAAATTGTATAACTGCGAAAAAAGCTTTATAAAAGAGAAAAAAACTGTTTCGGCTAGTCAAACGACCAGTCGCGAGACTAGTCAGGCGGATAGTCAAGAAAATATCAATTCGAATAGTCGAAAAAACAAGACGACCAGTCAAAAATCAGAAAAAAAATCGACTAGTCAAAAGAACACGGAGGTTATAGAAAAGAGCAATACTGAACTTTCCGTCGACTATACAGCTATGATGGAATTTCAAAAACTTTTAACGGGCATAGTCGAACAACATCAACGAGAAAGAGAACATTCCGGAAGATTTATGAAAGAACTTCAAGATAAAGTTATGTTTCTTGAGCATCAAATAATGCAACTTCAAGCTCCTAAGAAAAAATGGTTTCAAGTTTGGAAATAAATTTGTATTTTTTAATAATATAAAATATGACAAACACACAAGACACAACCTCATTGAAGGCTGCGAGCGTTTCGTCTACTAAAAATTTAACTAAACACGAATACCCCATGACAAACTCAAAACTCACAACTCAAAACTCAAAACCACAGCTCAAAACTCAAAATCCAAAACTGATCTACGCATTCGAAGAAGGCAATAAAGAAATGAAAACTCTGCTTGGTGGAAAGGGTGCAAATTTGGCTGAAATGACAAATCTTGGCTTGCCTGTGCCTCCCGGGTTCACAATCACAACTGACATGTGCAACTATTATCTTGAAAATAATTCCTTGCCTGAAACGTTTGACGCGATGTTAAATGAAAGAATTGCGGAACTGGAGATGAAATTGGGCAAAAAATTTGGAGATATCAAAAATCCTTTATTAGTTAGCGTTAGAAGCGGTGCGGCGATCTCTATGCCTGGCATGATGGATACGATTTTGAATCTTGGATTAAATGATGAAGCAGTCGAAGGATTGGCTTTAAAAACACAAAATCCACGCTTTTCTTATGATTCATATCGAAGATTTATACAAATGTTTTCTGATGTTGTCCTTGGAGTTGATCATGAACATTTTGAAGAAGAAATTGATAAGATTAAACGCGCAAAAGGAGTTAAATTGGACACGGAACTTGATGCTATGGATTTGAAAAATTTGATCATTGAATATAAAAAAGTTGTAAAAGCGCATATCGGAACCGACTTCCCACAGGACCCTTTAAAGCAAATGAAACTCGCAATTGAAGCGGTTTTTAAGTCTTGGAATAATTCGCGCGCGATTCATTATAGAAGAATAAATAGAGTCACAAATATAAAAGGTACGGCTGTTAATATTCAAGCCATGGTTTTTGGAAACATGGGTGACACAAGTGGCACAGGCGTTTGCTTCACAAGAAATCCCGCGACAGGTGAAAAGAAATTTTATGGAGAATTCTTGATGAATGCGCAAGGTGAAGACGTTGTTGCGGGCATCAGGACGCCACAATCGATCGATCAATTGGCTGAAGTTATGCCAAAAAGCTATGAACAACTTCTTGAGATTCAAGCGAAACTTGAAAAACATTATCGTGATATGCAGGATATGGAATTCACAATTGAAGAAGGTAGGCTCTTTATTTTGCAAACCAGAAACGGAAAAAGAACGGCTCAAGCCGCAATCCGAATTGCATCTGAAATGATTAAAGAAGGCGTTATAAGCGAAGATGAAGCGGTTATGAGAATTGATCCTTATATATTGGATAGCTTGCTCCATCCAACAATAGATCCAAAAGCAAAGAAAAATGTTATTGCAAAAGGCTTGCCTGCAAGTCCCGGTGCATGTACTGGAAAAGTCGTTTTTTCCGCAGATGATGCCGTTATCTGGACTAATAAAAAAGAAAAAGTTATTTTGGTGCGCAAAGAAACAACACCTGAAGATATTCACGGAATGAATGTCGCGGAAGGAATTTTGACATCGATGGGTGGAATGACATCGCACGCGGCGCTCGTTTGCCGAGGCATGGGAAAGCCATGCGTTGCAGGTTGCAGCGCGATTGCCGTTGATAAAAATACAAAGACTATAAAGATCGGCGATGTTGTTGTGAATGAAGGCGAAATTATTAGTCTTGATGGCGCAACCGGAAGCGTGATTCTTGGAGAAGTTGCAATGGTTAAAGCCGGCGTCAGCGGAGACTTTGGAATTATTATGGGATTTGCGGATCGAGAAAGAAAATTACGCGTCAGAACAAATGTTGACACTCCTTTTGATGCAAAAGTTGCCATGGATTTTGGAGCTGAGGGAGTTGGACTTTGCCGCACAGAACACATGTTTTTTCAAGAAGGAAGAATTGATAATGTTCGCGAAATGATTATGTCAAAAAGCGAAGAAGGACGAAGGAAAGCACTCGCAAAACTACTTCCTTATCAACGCGAAGACTTTGTTGGAATATTTGAAGTGATGACCGGATTGCCTGTTACTGTACGCCTTCTTGACCCACCTCTTCATGAATTTTTGCCTGAAAAAGAAGCGAAAATTCGAGAACTTTCTGAAAGAATGAATGTTAGTTTTGATGATTTGATGTCTGTTATTTCCAGCTTACATGAAATCAATCCAATGCTTGGACATAGAGGATGTCGCCTGGGAATCACATATCCGGAGATTTATGAAATGCAGGCGCAAGCAATTATTGAAGCCGGAATTGAAGCGAGCAGAAAAGGTGCGGTTGTAAAAATTGAAATTGAAATTCCTTTGGTCGCGAATTTGAATGAATTTAAAGCCATGAAAGACCTTGTACTTAATGTAATCGCAAAATATAAAGACGCAATAACGTTTGATTATAAAATCGGCACAATGCTTGAATTGCCACGCGCATGTTTGATTGCGGACAAATTGGCTGAGATTGCGGATTTCTTTTCATTCGGAACAAACGATCTTACGCAAACAACTTATGGAATCTCACGCGATGACGTTGGAAAATTTATGGGCGCATACATTGATAAAGGCATTTTTGAACGCGATCCTTCGGAATCTATTGATAAAGAAGGTGTTGGCGAACTCATGAAAATGGCTGTAAATAAAGCACGAAGCGTTAAGCCTGATATTGATATCGGAATATGCGGCGAACACGGCGGAGATCCGGATTCGGTAAAATTCTGCCATGAAATTGGATTGAATTATGTCAGCTGCTCACCTTATAGAGTGCCAATCGCAAGACTTTCCGCAGGACAGGCAAGTATAAAGGATAAGGGAGTGAAAGCGTCGAGCGCGACGTAAAAAATGATAGCTTATCTATCTTGTCGGTCGTCAATAACGATAATAAATGTGCTTTTTTGTCCGTTGGCAGAAGTCAATTCAATGGCTTTTCCGTCAGCAAATGGTACCGCTTTGGTATAAAAAACTCCATCAATGTTAACTTCTTTAACAAAGCCATTCAACAATGATTGTGCCAATGATATTTTCTCCTGATCGCTTATTCTATGCACCATTGTGTAATGTTCATTTTTAAGACTTTTTATTGCATCCATCGCTCCTCCCAAGTCTTGTTCTGAACACGCCTTAAGACCAACGCCTAAAAGTAATGATATTATCAATGCGACGCTAAATCTTAAATTTGACATAGTGCGTTTTGCCAATAGGCCCTCTCCTATGTCCTTTCCCCATTCGCTAATTTCTCTACCTATCCTTTCCGGGACCCTACTTCTTTCGCCAGTTCTTTCTTTTTCGTGTCTCTTTGTCATATTTATATGCTATTAAAAAATACTGCTGTGCAATCATAGCATATATTTATTTTATTGCAAGCCCCAACCGAGCTTATGCCTTAGAGTGGAATAGAAATTCGTATCTCTTCTGCGAAGAAACGTGATTGATTCGGTTGTGCGCTTTACGACAATTCTGTCGCCGAATTGAATTTGAAATGAATCTTGACCGTCGACGGTTAAGCGAACTTCTGTTTGAAGTGGCTTTCTGCCTGCAAGTTCAATTTTAATAGTGCGCGTATCGGGAATTATGATTGGGCGCATTGAAAGTGATGAAGACATCATTGGAGTGATAACGAAAGCTCTGAGGCGTGGGTGAATAATTGAGCCACCGGCGGAAAGACTGTGGCCTGTTGAACCGGTTGTTGTGCCGACGATTACTCCATCACCGCGAAATTCTGACATTAATTTATCGCCAACTTGAATATTCAAATTTAAAAGTCTTGCAAACGGACCTTGATTAATTACCGCATCATTAAGCGCGTAAGATTTAAAAACACTGCGAGTACCGCGAAAAATTTCAACCTTAAGAAGCCTTCTTCTATCTCTTTTGCAGTCCCCTTTTATAAAATTTTTAAGATCTTGCTCTACACCTTCGGGCGTTGTTTCAGCCAAAAAACCGACGTTGCCCATGTGAACTCCAAGCATATATGGCTTTCTTTTTAATCCGGCAATCGTGCGCGCAACTTTTAAGACGGTTCCATCTCCACCAAGGGTTAAAATCAAATCGCATTTTTCTAGAAATTTCTTATCTGCAACTTCGCTTGTATAAACAAGTTTGCACTTGCATGATTCAAGCATTTTTTGCAGATTTTTTATAAAATCGGCGCGATCTATGAATTCTTTTTTACCGATAATTCCGATGTTTTTGATTTGTCTACTCATGCGATTCTTTAAAAAGTTTGATTAATTTTTGTGCGGACGATTCGTATGAAAATTTTTGCGATTGGACTAGTCCTTGCGCGACTAGTCTACTTCTTAAATCTTGATTAGTCAAAACTGATTTTATGGCTTCGGCAAGAGCTTGTGCGTCGTTTGGATTCACAAGCAAACCGGCGGAGCCTATTACTTCCGGCATCGAAGAAACGTTCGACGCAATAACCGGGCAACCACATTGTATTGCCTCAAGTGGCGGGATTCCAAAGCCTTCGTATAAAGATGGAAAAACAAATGCTTCTGCGGAATTGTAATAATGAATTAGATCTTTTTCTGCGACATATCCTTTGAAAATAATTCGATCGGATTCGTGCTTTTTAAAACTCCAACCTTTGCCTCCAATTATGACTAGTCGAAGGCTATCAAACGTTTTACTTATGAGGTTAAACGCCTCGATGAGTTTTTCAAAATTCTTGCGTGGCTCGAGAGTTCCGACTCCAAGAATATATTTAAAATTTTCAGGATTTTTTTGTTCGGACGATGAAAGCTTTTTAAAATTTTCAGAAGCGGCACATGGAATAATTGTGATTTTTTTCGATAAATTTGCGATCTTTTTTTCAAAAAGTTTTATCAAATCCGATTCTGTGCTTTTTGAAATTGTAATGATTTTTAAAGATTTTTTTAGCGCTTTTTTAAGAGTTAATTTTTCAATTAAGACGGCTTTCCTATTATGTTTTATTGGAAATAAAAATGCGACCAAATCGTGAACAACTATTACTGTTTTTATTTTTTTTGGCGCAAGTGCGGGAATTATAAAACTCGTTAAGGCTAAAAATAAGTCCGGCTTTTCAAGTTTTAAATCGCGCAAAACTTTTAAATGCCAAAATACAGATTTGCTTTTAATTAAACGGAATTCGACGTTTTTATGATTTTGAAAATCGGCCGGAATTGAATCTGTATATAAAATATATTGATTTTGTTCGTCCTGCTCAAAAACGCTTTTCATCAAATTATAAGCAAACCAACCTTTGCCGGTTTTATCTTCTTTGGAAGCTTCGCGAAAGTCGACTCCTATTTTCATAATATAATTATAACAGAATGAGACTGCCTCCGTCCCCCTTTTGACTTTAACTCAATTTGCGGTATTATTTATTTGGATTTAATCAAAATCACTATGCCTACAAAAAGATTATCTCAAATCATATCCGAGATGCCTTTTGAGAATAAACTCATTGCTCTTGGAGGGCTTATTACAGCCTTAAGTGTGTTTTTACCGTGGTATCAAGATATTGATGCTTTTAAAACCGGTGACAGATTTCTTGGAATTACAGGACCCCTTTATTTGATTGGGGTTATCATGCTTTTGCTTGGAACCGGAACTGTTTTGACAATGATTTCGCAAAAATGGAAAGACAAAGTTGCAAGACTTGGGATTGAATTACCAATGGCACATATTATTGTTGCTGCGTTCGATTTATTCTTACTTGTAATGACAAATTCTGTTTATTTTCATGCAAAATTTGGCGTAAATATTATGCTGAAAGAATTTAGATTTGGAATGGTTGCGGCGTTTATTGGCGTTGGATTTATGTTAATCGGTGGAATATTTGAAAGAAGAAAAGGCGGCATTAAATGGGATACAAAAGCCGAATCAAAGCCGTTGATTGATATTGCGGAAACAAGACAACACACAAGCTTGAACATGAATGCTGCTGAAAATGTTGTTGAAGAAGAAAAGCTTGTTGATCTTGAAACTGCGACAAAACAATCGGAAAACGTTGATCAAGATTCGCGTTATCCAAACCTTTGAGGAAATAATCAATTATCAATAATCAAACTTTAGCATGGCGAGAGAGGAAGACAACTGGGGTGGAATAGTATTTTACTGTAAAGATTGCGAAAAAATCGTGCAAGCAGACCGCGCGTTTGGAAAAAAATATGTTTATAAATGCCGAATTTGCAAAACTAAAAACGTGGCTTTTGGAACGGAAAAAAGCATTGCCACATATTTTCATATAGAATCTGAGGAAGCGCCTGTAGAAATGATAAAATCTAAAGCTCAAAATCCAAATACTGATGCAAAGCCGGTGCCGGTTGAAAATGATGCAAAATAGATAAATTGCAGTTTAGAATAATGTTAAGATCTGTTTAGAAAAATTTAATAAGCGCGTGCTAGAATTAGTGCGCGTTAGTTTTCTTTGTCTTGTTTATGCGCATAAGCACGTTCTTTGAAAATTCTATTGACAGGTGAGTATACGCTCACCTATACTTGGTCTACAAAATAAATATATAATTTTATCCTCTAAACAAATTTATTATGGCGGAACCAAAACAACATTCACAAAGCGCCGCAGATGATGCGGCAGCAGAAATGTCCGGCGGGAAACAAAAAGCAATTGAACTCGCCCTCAGCCAGATCGAGAAAAACTTTGGCAAAGGCGCAATCATGCGCATGGGCGAAGGAAAAAGAATAGCAATTGAAACTATCAGCACCGGTTCAATGTCTCTTGATATTGCACTTGGTGGTGGAATACCACGCGGACGCGTTATTGAAATTTTTGGACCTGAAAGCTCAGGTAAAACAACATTATCTTTACACGTAATCGCGGAAGCACAAAAACATGGCGGGACAGCGGCCTTTATTGACGCTGAACATGCGCTTGATCCTGTTTATGCGGAGAGAATCGGAGTTAAAGTTAAGGACTTGCTCGTTTCTCAACCGGATAGCGGCGAACAAGCGCTTGAGATCACAGAAACGTTGGTGCGCTCAAATGCGGTTGACGTAATCGTGGTGGACTCTGTTGCAGCATTGGTGCCAAAAGCTGAAATTGAAGGTGATATGGGTGATGCGCACATGGGTCTTCAAGCAAGACTTATGAGCCAAGCTTTACGCAAACTTACAGCGGCGATCTCAAAATCAAAAACTTCGGTTATCTTCATCAATCAGATCAGAATGAAACTTGGAATTCTGTTTGGAAATCCTGAAACAACTCCGGGTGGGAATGCTTTGAAATTCTATTCGTCCGTGAGAATGGACATCCGAAATATCGGCAAAATTGACGCAGGGACAGGTGATGCAAAAGAAATTTTGGGTATAAAAGTACGCGTGAAAATCGTTAAAAATAAGGTCGCGCCACCTTTTAGAATGGCTGAATTCGACATTATGTATAACAAAGGTATTAACTATTTTGGAGACATGCTTGATCTTGCGACAAAATATGAAATCACAAGACGTGCAGGCGCTATTTATAGCTATAAAGATCAGAAAATCGGACTTGGAAGAGACAATTCAATCGCGGCACTTGCCGGGAACGCCAAACTTTCCAAGGAAATCGAAAAAGAAGTCTTGAAAATGGCTGATTCTATGAAGATTGGCGGCAAAACCGAAAACGTCTAGTGTCAACATTAAAAAAGATTTTCATGTTGAACTCCTATAAGAGATTTGGTAAAAAGGCTAAGCATTGTTCGGGGACTATGAGTGAGGGGTCCCCGAACTTTTCTAATTCTGGTCAAGGCCAATATGAAAGATTGATGAGTTATGCGCTTTTTTTACTTGGCATAAGGCGACTTACTAGTCAGGAGATGGTTTTGCGCTTAAGAAAGCGACTAAAGAAATATGGAGGCGGGGCGGAAAACGAAGACTGTGAGAACGCGGAAGCTTTGGCGGAAAAAACTGCAGCGGCAAATGAAGAGGCAATAGAAAAAGTCATTGAACGATTAAAGGAGCTGAAATACATAAATGATACCGAATATTTAAGCGACTTTGTTGAAAATCGGCTTAAATTAAAGCCAAAGGGCGTGCGTGGAATAAAATTTGAACTCATGAAAAAAGGTATAAAAAATGAAGATATTGATAAATATTTTTCCGAAAACGAAATCGATGAAAGCGGAATTGCGCTTGAGCTTGCTGAAAGGAAAATGAAAAGCTTAGCGCGTGTTCCAAAAGAAAAACAAAAATCCCGATTAATAATGTTTTTGACTTCGAGAGGGTTTAAGGGGCAAACTGTGTATGACACAATTGAAAAAATTAACCAAAAAAAATATGAATAATGAAAATTTTAAAAATGATCAGGGATGCGGATGCGAGGGCTGTGGATGCAGCAAAGAGAACAAGCCTGAAGGCTGCTGCGGTGGCAAATCGAATAAAATTGCTTCGATAATTGTCGTAATTATTTTGATCGGAATAATTGCCGTGGGAATGTTTTTTACGAAAAAAGGTGAAGAGAATGCGGCAAATAATGTTGTGCCGCCACAAACAAATGAAAATGGTGCAATAATTGATACGCTTAAAGTTGTTGGCGATCATCTTGAAGGTGAAGTTGATGCGATTGGATATTTGGTTGTAAAAAAACAGGAATTATTTGGCGAGATGACGAGCAGTGCATTTTTTGCGCTTTCCGGAAAAACTTCGCCGGTTTTGACGGACTGGATCGACTCTAAAGTTAAAAGCGGAAATTCGATAAATTTAATTGATGGATACCATATGCTTGGAATTGGTTGCGATGCCGGCACGCAAATAAAAAGCCCTTGGATGAAAGAAATTATGGGCGATGAATACTTAAAATTGAAAGCTGCAACTGAAACAAATCCAATCAATGTGAAAATGATTTTTGTTGATCCACCGGATGTTGGAGGAGCATGCTTGAGCTTTGTTAAAGAGATAAGGTTTTAAAGTCGCAAATGTAGTTTTTGGCTTTGCGCTTGACGTTTGGCGAAAATGGGCCTAAACTATTGCTATAAGCAAGATTAAGTTATAATCTTGCGTTTTTTATAACACGCCGTTCGCCGCAGGCGAACACAGGCGCATATAAACAAAATGTCGCGAAGCGACACCAATTAACAAAAAATACTATGCAAACAGCATTTTCCGCGGCGGTTAACCAGCTCTGCGATGAAAAAAATATTGATAAAAACGAAGTAATCGACATGATTAAAGCTGCGATACGCGCGGCTTATCGCAAGGATTACGGCAATAAAGAGCAAAACATTGACGTTGATTTGGACAATGAGTCCGGTAGCGCAATCGTTTTTGTTGTGAAAAAAGTCGTTAAAAAAGTCGAAGATCCGGAACTCGAAATGACCGTTGCAGAAGCGAAAAAATACAAGAAAGAACCAAAAATTGATGATGAAATCAGAATTGATGTCACGCCTGTTGGATATGGAAGAATCGCGGCACAATCCGCAAAACAAGTTATTTTGCAAAGAGTGCAGGAAGCTGAACGCGAACTTATGTATAAGCTTTTCAAAGATCGCGAAAATGAGCTTATTAATGCGGTTGTTCATAGAGTTGATGGTACAAACGTTTATATCAGCTTGGATGGAAAACTCACAACCGGCTTGCCTTATGATCAGCAAATTCCGGGTGAAAAATATACAAACGGCCAGAGAATCAAATTGTATTTGGATAAAGTTATAAAAACTTCAAAAGGACCGCAACTTTTGATTTCACGCACACATCCAAACTTGGTTCGAAAGCTGATGGAACTTGAAGTCCCAGAAATTAAATCCGGACTCGTTGAAATAAAAGGAATTTCCAGAGATCCGGGCATAAGATGCAAAATTTCAGTTGCTTCAAATGACCCAAAAATTGATCCGATTGGATCATGCGTTGGCCAAAAAGGCGTGCGCGTAAAAAGCGTTATGTATGATTTACATGGCGAAAGATTAGATATTATTTTATGGTCTGCAGATATGGAATCATATATCAAAGCGGCGCTTTCTCCTGCAAAAATCAGCCAAATCAATATTGACGATGCAAATGGACGCGCAACTGTTTATGTTGCGACTGATCAAAGGCCTCTCGCAATTGGCAAACAAGGACAAAATGTTAAACTTGCTTCGGAATTAGTTGGCATTGAAATTGATATCAAAGATGTTGCTGAAATTACACCAAAAGTTGAAGTTGATGAAAAGAAAGAATTGCCAAATATCGCTGAAATTGGCCTTGATCCTGCAATCGTTGCGAAACTTGCGGCTGCAAATCTTTCGCTTACAGAACAGATTAAAGGTCTCGGCGAAAAAGACTTGATGGGCGTTCCTGAAATCAGTGAAGTTGATGCAAAGCAAATTATTGAAGCGTTGAAAAACGTAAAATAAACCTAAATGACAAACCACAGACGTAATGGAAATTCGCATCCATCAGAAGGTGAAGATCGCGAACCGGATATGATTGATCATGCGCTTTTTGCTGTGGCAATGACTGCGGCAAATACATATGCTTTAGGCAGAGAAGGCCTGAGACTTGTTCGCAAAGAGGTTTTTCATTTATCCAATGGAATCAGAGTAAGGCTTGGCGCTAAACCAGCTCCTGATGCTGAATCTATCGACGCCTAGCTTGCTCTTTTAATTTAGCATTGACATATAGTTTTTGTTGTGTTAAATTAATGGTCCGTAAAAATTAATACAATAAAAATATGAACAACTCCCCAATAAATGACCTCAGACATGTAGTAGAACATGAAGGCTTAGGCTATGTTGCAGTCGATGTTATTCATCACCTTGCCAGTAAAGCTTTTGATATTGCTAAGGCTGTTGCTTCAACGTTGTTCTCTGCAGAGAAAAATAACTAAACTTATAAAAATATGGAAAAAAGCTTAATCGATATCGCGCTTCAAAGGGGCCCGGAATTTCCGGAAAGAGCTATTCTGGCCGGAGCCGGCGTTGTCGCTAATTTGATCGTGGATCCTCTTAATTTTGCGCCTGTCAGAATCGTTTTATCTGCTTTTAATAACGAGCCTGAAATTGCGGATAGAGGCGGAAATGTCAGAAGAGCTTTAGAAGTCGCCATGCTCCCGCTTGGAGCTTTAAGCGTTGGGCTTGGAGCTGCTTACGAAGCCCTTTACAGCAATGAGTCTTTAAAAAGATAATTACTCAAAAATGGAGTATAGAGATAAAACATTCAGCTTTCCGGAATCAAAACTTTCGCCTGAAGATGTGAATAAAATGGCTGAAGTTAAAGCGCTTTTGCATGAAGCCGTAAAAAGCGATAGCCAAACCGATAAAAAAGCTTTTATTGAGCGTGCTTTGGCTTGTGTCGGCCTTCTTAACGATGCCAAATTACAGTTAAAATATTGGGCGCTGATTGAAAAATTGGCTCGAAATATGCATATCGACATTATGTCTAATGATCGTCCGAATGAGGCTTCGCGTTTCATACAAGAATATGACGATGAAGCCGGGAGCTCTAACTGGAGAAATTTGCCTCATAGAACGCTTGGCGAGAAGGTTAAGGAAAATGCGGCGGTTTTGCTTAATAATGCCGCAATTGAAGGCGTTGAAGCTCTTGTTCTTGGTACAGAATCGCTCATTGATCATGTTTTAAATATCTCAAGAGCCTTGACTGGTCGTAAAACCAGAGGCTTGTCCGAAATCGTATATGAACCCGTTACGATACCTGAGCCTGATAAACTCAATAGAGCAGATGAAATCGTTGGGACTGCCTTAATCCCGCTTGGAATCGTCTCAATGGCTCGAAAAGCGCTTAAAAGAAATTCTTAATATGAGACCTGAACATTTAAAAACATCGTTTTTTCCTGATGCTTGCAGAGCTATCAATCATGTTATGAAGACCGGCAAGCTTGGTGTTGACGTCTTGGAAGCTGGCGAATTTATAGCTGAAATTGCGGCTCGTTTTGCGCATATTGCAAAGATTTGCGTTGGAGTCGAGCCAATGGGCTTTGAAGAATTCGATCCTAAGGCTGAAGAAAGACGCAATATGCGTAATGGGCTCGAATTTTAGATTAAACTTTAATCGACCCTTAGGCCTTGTATAAGCGGGGTTTTTGTGATATAATATTTTAATTAAGTCAAAAGTCAAAGCTCAAAAGTCAAAACCATAGCTTAAAGCTTAAAACTGCGACTTAAAAATCAAAACTAAAATACATAAAAATGCCTGATGATCAGATATCAGCGACAAATACCGCGGTAAGCGGGAATTCGACCACATCCGGCGATAATTCGACGCAAACTGCACAAGCAGCGGCAGTGGCTACGCCTGCGAGCGCGCAAACGGCGGCTGCGCCTGTTGGCATTGCCTCTGAACACGAACATGGAGAAGGGCACGATAAAGACGTAAATAAGGTCTTGACTTCGATAAACCGCGACTTCAAGGAAAAACAAATTAAAGAACGTGCAAAGGAACTTAAAATTGAATACGTTGAAATTGGAAAAACTCCGATAAATCCGGATTTGCTCAAAATTATTGATTATGACATTGCGAAAAATGCTTTTGCAATCCCGTTTTTGAAAGTTGGATATGATTTACGCCTTGCCATCGTTGACCCTGAAAAAGCCGAAACAAAGGCTTTGATGGACGAATTGAAAGCAAAGGGATTTATTCTTCATCTTGCACTTACTTCTGATGACAGCTTTGCGGACGGGCTTAAGATGTATGAATATCATAAAAAATTTACAGAGAAAAAAATTGAAACAACAGTTTCCGAAACACGCCAAGCTTATGATAAAGAACTTGAAGTTTTGGCTGATTTAAAAGAAAAAGTCGAGAAGATGACTTCCGAGGAAGCGCTTAATATTATTGAAGTTGGCGCCATAAAAACAAATGCTTCGGATATGCATTATGAACCCGGAGCAAAAGATACGCGTATTAGATTCCGAATTGATGGTGTTTTACATACGATTTTTCACGTTTCAAATGCGGCTTATGCAAACATGACAAACCAGCTGAAATATAGATGCAAAATGAAATTAAATATCACAAATATTCCCCAAGATGGAAGATATGCTTTTGCGATTAATGAGCGCAAAATTGATGTTCGTGTCAGTTCCATTCCAACTGAATTTGGTGAAAGTTTTGTATGTAGATTGCTTGATAGCGGAAAGCATTTTACGACTTTTGAAGAGCTTGGATATGAAGGAAAATATCTTGAAAAAATGAATAATTTGGCAAATTTGTCTTATGGAATGGTGCTTGTTACGGGACCTACAGGATCAGGTAAAACGACAACTTTGTATTCTCTTTTAACGAAATTTAATGACTCGGAAACAAAAATAATTACGCTTGAAGATCCGATTGAATATCGACTTGAAGGAATTGTTCAAAGCCAGATTGATGTTAAACGTGGCTATGATTTTGCGGGAGGATTGAAGACGCTTTTAAGACAAGATCCTGACGTTGTAATGATCGGTGAAATACGTGATCTTGATACGGCAAATGCGGCTGCACAAGCAAGTTTGACGGGTCATGTTTTGCTCAGCACTTTGCATACAAATACGGCGATTGAAGCCATTCCACGTTTGGTGAATATGGGACTCCAAGAATTCATGATTGCGCCAAGTTTGCATACTGTTATCGCGCAAAGACTTGCAAGACGCGTGTGCCCAAATTGTGTTCAGAAAAAACCTATTAGCGATTCTGATCGCGCAATAATTTCAAAAAATATTGAATCTATAAAAATCGCAAGACCGGACTTGAATGTGGCTATGCCAACTGAACTTGTTGAGGCCGTTGGATGCGAAAAATGTAGCAAAACGGGTTATTTGGGACGCGTTGTTGTCTGCGAAATGATTGAAATTGATAATGAAATTAAAGAAGCAATTTTGAATAAAATGCCTGCGTTTAAAATCCTTGAAATCGCTCGCAAAAAAGGCATGACGACAATGCAAGAAGATGGAATTTTAAAGGTTATTGAAGGCGCGACTACGATGGCGGAAGTATTTAGAGTTACGAATTCGTAAGTTATTTTTTGATAAACCCCGCGCCGTATCTCTCTACCAGACTTTGCATTTCCATAAACGAAATTGAAATCATTATTTCTTGCGCGGGCATGTTTGTTGAAGCGGAAATTTCATCAATTGTTTTGGCGGATTTCCTTGAAAGGGCGCGATAAATGCGGGTTTCTTTGTCGGTTAGATGTGGCAAAAGTTGCTGCTTTTCGGAGTCAAAAAGTTGCGCACTTCCGTCCCCGAACGGCATTTGGATTTGAATATTTAAACTTTCCAAAATTTCATGCGGAGAAAGAAGCGGATGTGCCTCGCCATCGCGAAGTAGCTTATTTGAGCCCTTGCCGGTGTGTCGATCAATATCCGATGGCACTGCAAAAACTTCTTTGCCCATTTTTACAGCAAGATGCGCGGTAATTATTGCGCCAGATTGTTCAGGTGCTTCAATCACAACAGTGGCCTCGGAAAGCGCCGCAATTATCCTGTTTCTTTCCGGAAAATGAAAATTAATTGGCGGTTCAAGGGGCTCGTATTCCGTAATTACTGCGCCATTTTTTGCGATTTCTTCAATGTATCTTTTGTGCGTTTGCGGATAAATATTTTTAAGGCCGGAACCAAGAACCGCGATTGTTGGCGTGTTATTTTTTATGGCTTGCAAATGCGCTAAAATATCAATTCCTTTTGCAAGTCCGCTGACAATCGTCACATTATTTTTTGATAAAAAATCGGAAATAATTTCGGCCTGCATACGACCATATAAAGACGGCCTGCGCGTACCAACAACCGCAACGGAAATGTTATTCAAAACCTCCGGATTTCCTTTTATATAAAGCTTTTTTGGAGGATCTGAAATATGCCGAAGTGCCGCCGGAAATTCGCTTGGATAGATGCATTTAAATTTTTCCATGCGAAGATTTTATCGCACCCACATGAACGGCGTATAAAAAATTCCTAACAAAAAATTAACAAATTTGTGAACTCTATGCGGCCTTTTCCACTTTTCCATATCGAACATCTAACATTTGATCTCTTGTAAGGCCAACACCTTCAACATTTTTAATTCCAACCCCCAGTTCTTTTTTTGCTCCAACCTTAAATAGTTGAATCACAAAAGGTCTGTCGTTTAAAGACATTCTTACTTCCCGAATCGGCGTTTCATTTATAGACCTATGGCCGTCATTCTCGCTAACAAACCTCGTATTATGCTTATCTAAATCAAGTCTCAACTTAAGCCATACTGCCGTGACTTCGTCCATGCTTTTAAAATTCTTACCATTCAGCGCATCAAGCTTTTCACTCATACCTTTAACGCTTTTTGAATATGCCGGTGACTCGAGCCTTAATGCATCGATTTCAGCCTGATGCTCCGCTCTCCACGCTTTTATTGCCCTCAATGCATCTAACCTCATACTCCCCGCGTCAGCTACTGAGTCCATTAATCTTGCGCCAACTAAACTCGTCATACCTGCAAGAACCCTGTCCACATCGCCTTTTTCCAAAGCGTCGGCTGTAACACCTTCTATTGAATCGGGCATTAAAACATCACCATTGTCCTTTGCTTGTGCATGAGCTAAGCCTTTATCAAGCTTCCCCCGTATAACTTCGGCTTTTGCTCCGCCTAAAACGATATTGGCATCAAGATCATGTAAGTTTATCGCATGATTATTTCCTGGATTCATAATTATTTTTGTTAGTTTTTATTTTTATATATTAAAATTATACTATAGTTTTATAGATTTGTCAAACGCTCTTGAGGCGGGTTTTGTGCCTTTTAGCTGATTTTGAAAGTCAATTTTTTGCCTTTACTGTTATGTCCGCGGCTCGTAATTTCAATTGTCGGCTTGTTTGTAACTCGACCAATAACCTGCGCTTTGACACCACCTTTTTTCAAAAGTTCGAGTGATTTTTTGACGTCTTTTTGAGCGACGCATAGAATCATTCCCGTGCCCATATTCCAAACCGTATAAGCCTCTTCGTCAGAAACTTTGCCGAGTTTTTGAAGTTCAAGCATCATTTTTGGAGGCTCGAAAAGATTATCCAAAATGGCTCCTGTATGCGTTTTTTTGAAAATTCTGCATGTATTTCCCGGAACACCGCCGCCTGTAACGTGCGCGATTCCTTTCACGTCAATTTTTCGAGGTTTTTTATAGCGACCTGTTAATTCCAAAACCGCAGAATGATAAATTTGCGTTGGCTCAAGAACCGCTTCCGCCCAAGTTTTTTTTGCATCGAATTTCTTGCCATACCAATTTTCACCGAATGCATTTTTTAAAACATATCGCACGAGCGAAAACCCGTTTGACCTGAATCCTTTGCTGTAAAGTCCAATCAACGCGTCGCCCGCGCGAACTTTACTACAATCAATAAATTTCTTTTTTTCAACAATTCCGACAGCGGTTGAATTCCAAACCGTACCTTTTATCATGCTTGGAATTTCCGCAATTTCACCGCCCGGAATAACGACTTTTTGCTCTGCACAAGCCTTGGAAAGACCTTTCATCATTTTTCCGATTTTTTGAGGATCAACTTTTTCCGTATCAATCGTGTTTGAAACCGTAATACATTCCGCGCCAACACAGATCGCATCGTCAATAACCATTGCGGCAAGGTCATAACCGGCTGTGTCATATTTTCCGATATCGTCCGCTATCTTGAATTTTGAACCTATTCCATCATCGTTTTGCACAAGATAAAAATCACCGAAATCAAGCGCGCCCGTGAATCCACCGTCCATTGTGAGCGGGCAACCGATCATTCCTTTGCGATTTTTGAATGTCTTTTTTGCCTCTGCATACGCGATTTCCGACGATTTGTCGCCGAGTGAAATATCAACTCCTGATTCTTTATATGTCGCCATGTTTTATTTTGAATTTTAAGTTATTTAGTTTTAGGTTTTGAGTTGTGGTTTTGACTTTTGAGTTGTGACTTTTGAGTTTAATCATCGTACCCCGCGGATTTTTTATCGCTCACAATTTTCCCTTCTTTAAGCACAACAACGCGCTGTTTCAGCTTATCAACAATCGCTTTATTGTGCGTCGCAAGAATAACGGTTGTGCCACTGTTGTTTATTTTAAGCAATAAATCGATGAGCTCGGCCGCGGCTTCAGGATCAAGATCCGCTGTTGGTTCATCCGCGATAAGCAATTTCGGCATGTGCGCAAGAGCGCGAGCAAGAGCCGTTTTTTGAGCTTCGCCACCGGAAAGTTCTTTTGGAAATTTGTCCGCATGATTTTGCATATTTACGAGTTTCAAAACTTCCGGAACTCGATGACGGATATATTCGTCCGGAATTCCGCAAACTTCCAAAACAAAAGCAACGTTTTCATAAACAGTTTTATGCGGAAGCAATTTATAATCCTGAAAAACCATTCCAACTTTTTTTCTGAAATCACTCAAGCTCGATTCCTTCATTTTACTCACGATGTATTCATCAACAATGATAGAGCCTTCTGTTGGCTTGATTGCGCCCAAAAGCAAGTGAAGCAATGTTGATTTGCCTGCGCCGGACGGTCCAACCAAACATAAAAATTCTTGTGGATCAATTTCGAGATTTATATCTGACAAAATTTTGGCTTTTCCGATTTGCTTTGAGATGTTTTGAAATTTAATCATAAATGTTTTTAAAATTGTTGTCGCTTTGCTCCACTGCTGCTTGCGGCAGAACGCGACATTTTTTATATAGACCTTACGCGCTTCGCACTTCAGGTCTGCTTTTGAATTTTATCTGATTTTCGACTTTAAATCTAATGAATTGTTGTCGCCTCTAATTCCCAAAAAAATCTTGTGTCCAAAAATGCTTGACAGTGATACAATAGGTGCTAGAATTGACCCTCGAATTAACCTTTAATCAAAATAAGTATGGCAAACCCAAAAGGACCTCGCGAAGATTTGGAACCAATAGAAGCAGTTGATCATGAATATCCTGTTGTACCAGCTTTCACCTTCCCTAATGTTAAAAGTGGAATTGCCGCAGCGGTTAACGACCCTGATGCTGATGTTATCGTAAATCTTGAAGAAGAAAGATAAACAATTTTAATTAAATAATTTAACTAAAAATAATATGGCATTAATTGAAATGGAACCAGGAAATCTAGGTCCAAATGATTGCAGACATTCCGCTTTAGCGTTTGCTCGCCCAGAATCAGGAGAACTACATCTTGTTCGCGCCACAGGAGCTAAACCTGAATCTTTTGCCAAAGTTATATGCGGTGATGCTGATGGCGATGTAAGAAGAACTATTCATCTTGGTATTGATGACGTAATTCGCGCCTCAGGTGATCACACAATTGCTAAATTTATTAAAATTGAACCTGCCCAAGACGATGAATCCGACATAGATCCGTCTGAGCCTTGCAAAGAAGAACTTGACGAAATCGCGGCTGAAGAAGCTGAATCAGGATTTAGCACTGACGCAGACGACAACGATTTCGATGCTTTTAACGTTACTCCTGATACTGTTTCAAGCGACCTTGTTCCAGATGTACTTAAAGGCATGTCCGATAGATCTGCCCGAGCTTTAAAGCTTTTCCTTTTAGATCCCGTTTCAGAAGACGACGCATTACATCCTAACAATAGAACCGCTTGCCCTGTTGATGTTAATGCTTTTGGATTTCTAAAGGCTGCTGACAATGGCATGACTGATGATGAAATTGGTGATGAAATTGATGGATAGACAAATTAGCTAAGTCACCCGTGAAACTTTCTGTGCACCTCTTTTAAACGCTCGTTTGTTACGTGAGTATAGATCTGAGTGGTTGTGATTGAAGCGTGGCCGAGCATTTCTTGAACAGATCTTATGTCTGCGCCGTTTCGAAGGAGAGTTGTGGCATAAGAATGCCTAAGCGTATGCGGCGAAACCTGTTTTACTATGCCCGCTTTTCTTGCATATTTGCGAACAATATTCTCAATGCTAACCGTTGTTAAGCGACGTTTTTCGCCAAGAGTAATGTCTTCGGCCGTGCTTCCACGCTTGAAATTTATAAAAAGCGGTTCAAAATTATCTTCACGTTTTTCAAGATATGTGCGAATTTTTTCCGCGGAGCGATCGGATAAAAAGACAAGTCGCGGCTTTCTGCCTTTTCCGCGAATCATAAATTCTTTTGTTTTGAAATCAATGTTTTTGCGATCAAGCTTTGCAAGTTCGCTAACGCGCAATCCTGTTGAATAAAGTGTTTCCAAAATCGCAATATCACGCAAACCGGAAATATTTGAAGTGTCGACTTCTTTAAAAATACGATCAATTTCATCGTGATCCAAAAACTCAACTGTTCTTTGCGGAATTTTTGGCAGTTCAATTTTCTCCGGCGCAAGAGTTTCAATATCGTTTTTTATCAAATATTTCAAAAATGCACGCAATGCGATTATGTGATATGTCTGCGTTTTTATGCCAAGTTGCCCGTCCGCTTTATCTCTTATGCGATTCAAAAAAAGTCTAAAATCGTGAACCTTATCAAGTGTGATTTTTTTTGGCTCAATATCCCCGGCAAATTCCAAAAATCTTCCCAAATAATGCGAATAATTACGAATTGTTTTTGGAGATTGATTTTTCTCAACTTCGCAATTTTCGAGAAATTTTTGAATGAGTTCGGAAAGCTTCATGGAGTGATTATAGCACGCGCCGGAGGCGCGTTGAATGGGGACGGAGGCAGTTGAAAAATCTGAGCTTAGGATTTTTTCTTTGAGCTCAAAAAACAAAATTGCCTCCGTCCCCCTTTAAGTTCACCTTTCGAATAACCGTTCCGCCTTTTGACATCACGTCGCGAACCGACAAATGCCCATTTAAATTTCGAACCTCAAGGTGTACTCTTGAAACTCTTTTTTTCAAATCAAGCACCTCTTTGCATCCAAGAATTTTCATATCGCCGGGAATCATTTCCACTATTGGCGAGACCCTACCTTTTTGAAATACCAATATCTTCCCCTCTCTTCGCACACATAAAAGAGTCACAGTATCAGCTAAAATAATCTCAATATCTTTATTATGCATTTCGCAAATTTCTTCCTGGCCCGGCAATAAGCGTTTTTGAGGAATATAACCTGCAACGCGCTTCAATTCAACAACCGCGGTTCCATTTGTTGAATAATTATCTTTAATTTCCACTTCATTATTCCCAATATATTTTATAGCCCCGTGATTGCCTGAAATATATTCATTCCCTCCCATACTTTTCTTCGTAATATCGAATTTTTCTCCTTTTTTAAGCGTTTGTGTTGCAATGCCAGGAATATGTATTTCAAGATCCCCGTCCTCATTAACAATAAGCTCAACATTTTGTTCGCTTCCAACTATCATTTTCGCTTTTTCAAGTCCTCGAATCACATATCTAATTCCCGGCTTTAAATTCCGCTCCTCGTCAAGGTCAACCGAATCACCATGAAAAATAACACCTGAAAATTTATTTGTTACCCTTTTTTCATCAAGCTCAATACCTTCAAGCGTTCCAAAACAGTGAAGAAATTTTTCGAATGTAATTCTATATTTTAAACCTTCCGTATCCCAAGGATTAACGATAACAAGCGTTTGAGTGCGCACATCAATTGACTCGATCGAATATGCGTGACGGCATGGAAAATGTTTTTCGGAATCCATGTAATAAATACGCTTTTCGTCGAATTCCCTATCCGGATATTCGTCGTAATGTTCCGTTTGCATATTTGGCGTTGCCGCCGTTAGTATAAATTTTGAAGGATGAGCGTTTTGTTTTTTAAAAACCTCTAATATTTTTGTCGCATAACCGTTTCCTGCAAATGGCCTATACCCATATCCGATGCCAATCACTTCAGCCGCCACATCCCCAAGAATGGCTCTAAATACCTCTTCGCACCATCCGCTGTCCAATATCGCCATTGTTTTCATTGGACCGTCTCCGTCATCCCTGCTTTTATTTGCCTTTCTCAAACGTCCAAAAGCTCTTTCCATAACAACGTCCCCTTTTTGCCCTTGCATGGATCTTCTTATTCTTCTCCTTGGATTTTTCCCTCCAACATCTTGACTTGTTAAATCTTCTTTATCGCCAATAAATATTTCCTTGTCATCTCCCGGAAAATTTATCACCCATCCCTCATTCCCTTTTCTATTAAATAAATTTGAAACCGTCTTTTCACCAAGCATATGCTTTTTGACGCTATTCCAAACTGCCAAAAAATAACAGTTTCCGACGTTTTGTTGCTTTGTGCGACCTTTTAAACCTTTTGGGAAAAGCCTTTCTAAAATTTTCTTTTCTTTCTCTGATAAAGTCACGATAATTGCGCTTGTTTGAGCGTCAATTTCTTCCTCTTGAACTTTTGATGCCACGTTCGCCCTAAAACCGACTGCGTTCATTATGCTTTTAAGAAATCTCAAAACCCCGCTTCTTTCGTCCGCTTCATTTTGATCTATTACAGCAACGTGTCCGACTTCCACGGCTCTTTCCGGGTCTACGATCATGATTTAAAATTATAGGGTGTTATTTTAATATAATCGAGCTTGATTGTCAAGTGCAAAGGGGAGAGGAGGCGGTTAAAATTAAGGCATGATTCTTAAGCGCATAAATCTCGAGAAGAATGAGGAAAAAACGCTTGCGCCATATGCGTGCAAAAGCGCAAAATCTTTGGGCAGAATTTATAAAGAAAAAGATGATGAAAATCGCACGTGTTTTCAAAGAGACCGTGATCGAATAATTCACTCGAAATCTTTTCGCAGACTGCAAGAAAAGACGCAGGTTTTTTTGGCTTATGAAGGTGATCATTTTCGAAACCGTTTAACGCACACCATGGAAGTGGCTCAAATAAGCCGCGATATTGCAAGAACTCTTGGACTTAATGAAGACTTGGCGGAATCGATTGCGTTGGCACACGACCTCGGTCACACGCCTTTTGGACATAGCGGAGAAGAGGCTTTGAATAAAATAATGCAAAAATTTGGAATGAATTATGAACATAACGCGCAGAGTCGCAGAACTGTTGAATTTATGGAAAAACTTTATCCGAATTTTCCGGGATTGAATTTGAGCCGTGAAGTGATTGATGGCTTGATTAAACACCAAACTGCATATGATCAACGTGGAATTGAATTTGAATCTTATCCGCATCTTGAAGCGCAAGTTGTGAATTTGGCGGACGGAATCGCATATATGAATCACGATATTGATGATGGAATCCGTGCGGGATTATTCACAATCGAAAAATTGGAAAAATTGGCACTGTGGAATGGTGCGCTTAAATTAGCCAAAAAGTCGTATAAAAAAGGACTCGAAGGAAATGTTTTGCGCGCACGGGTTATATCAAAATTGATAAGCTTGATGATTGATGACTTGATAAATCAGACGGAAAAGAATATCAAAAAACATGGGATTAAGAGTCTTACTGATGTGCGAAAATTCAAAGGTGAAATCGTGAGTTTTAGCAAAAAAATGGAGAAAGAAATGGAAACATTGCGTGCGTTTTTGATGAAAGAATTTTATATGTCTCCGCGAATTCGTGAAAAAATGGAACGCGGAATGAAAATAATTGAAGGTCTTTTTGAGGCTTATTTCAGCGATCCTCAAACTCTCCCGCCACACGTGCAAAAATGGATCGATAAAGGTGAAAAGCGTGCGGTTGTGATTAAAGATTATATTGCAGGGATGACTGATTCGTTTGCGGGACGTGAATATAACAGAATATATGCTAAAATACAGCCATGAAATGCCCAAAATGTAAATTTCACGATACAAGCGTTATTGATTCGCGCGAGACGCAGGAAGGAAAATCGATACGACGCAGACGTGAATGCGAAAAATGCAAATATAGATTTACGACTTTTGAAAAAATCGAAGCGACGAGTTTTATCATTATAAAAAAGGATAACTCGCGCGAGCCTTATAATAGAGAAAAATTGGAACGCGGAATTTGGCGTGCATGTGAAAAACGACCTGTCACACATGAGCAAATTCAGAGCTTATTAAATGACTTGGAAGAAGAATGGGCTGGAATCGGAAAAGAGGTGCCGAGCAAAATTGTCGGCGAAGGCGTCATGGAAAAATTGAAAAAAATTGATGAAGTTGCATATATTCGATTTGCTTCCGTATATAGGCATTTTAAGGATTTGGAAAGTTTTCAGAAAGAGGTGCAGAAGCTGATAAAGTAAATTTCTAAAAGTCGGTAGACCTGGTGGAACATAGGAGAATCGAACTCCTGTCACCAGTTCTCAACTCTGGTGACGCGTACCAACGCATGCCCCATAAATCCACCGACTTGCGCATATTAAATCATAAAGACATTAAATTTCTCTAAACCGTTCTTAACAAATTACTAAACTTTTTACACCTTGTGATATAATGGACACAGTTCTCAACTCTGGTGACTAAATCCCCGTCAGTCTTGGCGGGGATTTTTTTTAATTGCCTCCGTCCCCGTATCTTACGGGATTTTGGGATTATTTTTTAATTAAGGTGAAATTTCTATATTTTGCGCTAATTTATGTTTGACAATTTGATTTTTTTGTATTATAATTTAGTATACTAAAAATAAAATAAAAACAAAAATTGAAACCAAAGATATTTAAAATAGTAGTTGTCGTTGTGATCCTATTTATGGTTGGCGGATTGATTGGATTTATTTCCAAACCATCTGAGAATTATTCTAAGGCAAGTTTTTTGGATTCCGATATAACTTCTGAACCTGCAGTTCTTGAAGTTGATTTGAATGAGGATACTGCAAAGAAGCCTGCTGCGCCGACTTTGGAAGCTGAACCAGCAGTTGCACCGACTGTTGCGCCTGAAAATAAAGAAACTGTGCCGGCGCAAAAAGCCGTTGCGCCTGAAGCAGCCCCAGTATTAGAACTCACCGGAAGCCCTGAATGCTCATTTGATATGCCTGCGCAAGGCGTGTTTTCCGCAAGACCGATAAAAAATACTCTTGGTTTAAAAGTTATGCCAAATCAAAAATTTCGCATGGCTTTATTTTTTGAAAATACAGGAAATATTCCTTGGTTTTCCGGAAATACAAATTGCCAAAATGTGCCGATCGTAAGCCTTGGAACAACTCGCTCGCTTGATAGGCAAAGTGCATTTTTGAACGGCAATAGAGTGATGATCAAAGACGAAAAAATTGATCCGGGACAAATCGCTGCATTTGAATTTGAAGTGACAGCGCCGGAAGCCGCGGATATTTATCGTGAATTTTTTGCGCTCGTTATTGAAAATAGAACTTGGATGAAGGATTCGGAAATCATGGTTGATTTTCACGTTGGAAATACAGTCGAATCAGAAGAAGATGTGGCTAAAAAAGCTGAGCTTATTCCTATTTCCATGAAATTTTCCGAACTCGATTTAAGCGCTCCAAAATCACTTGAAGTCGATTTATCGGAACAAAAAATGTATGTAAGAATTGGAGATAAATTGATAAGAGTTTTTCGAACTTCAACTGGAAAAGCCGATACGCCAACTCCAACCGGAAACTATGACATTGAATTCAAACAACAAGTTAGAATTGCCGGTGGCGGCACTCCTTATATTATGCCAAAATGGCAAGCTTTCTATAAAGGCGCGGGAATACATGCTCTTCCAAGCCTTGGAAACGCAAAACTTCGCCATAGAATTTTGCAGCTTGAACCTGATGAAGAGGCTCCAACGGAATGGTTTCAAGATGACTCACTTTGGACAGAAGCCGTTGATCATATTGGCAGACCTGTCAGCCATGGATGCGTGAGGCTTTTGCCTGATGATGCGGCGTTCGTTTTTGACTTCACGGATGTTGGAACTCCGATTGCGATTCATTACTAGAATCGTTTTTGCTATTTCTTTCATTCACGCTCATCTCGCAGACAAAATTGGATTCAGTTTTTACGTAAAAATTTACCCCCCAACCCCTTTCAGGGGACAATTTTTACTAAACTTCATCTCAATTTTGTTTCTGCTCAATTCGACGTTCATTACAAAAAATATCAAAACAATTTAGTGTAGGATTTTGATTTTTCGAGATCAAAAAGCGTCACGGAGACCGAACGGGCAAGGTGTTTGTATCAGCAAACGAGTGAGGTCGAGTGCCAAGCTAAAATTTCCACGCAGGGGAAATTTATAGCGTCTTTTTGAGAGCGAAAATCAAAATCCTATTCATAAAAAGTTTAAAAATTTGTTAGATATTTGACCTTTGGTTTTTGAGTTTTGTCATCTAAAATAGATGCACTATGGATAATATTCTTGAAAATCTAAACAAAGAGCAAAAGGAAGCGGTTATGCATATTGACGGACCGATGTGTGTTCTTGCAGGTGCCGGTAGCGGGAAAACACGCGTGTTAACGCATCGAATTGCATATATGATTGGAGCCGGAAAGATCTCTCCAAACAGCATTTTAGCCGTTACTTTCACAAATAAGGCCGCTGAGGAAATGAAAAAAAGGCTTGCTAAACTGCTTGGCAAAGCCACTTATTCAAGGCATGAATCCGCGGATATGCCGACTGTCGGGACTTTTCACTCGATCTGTTTAAGAATTTTAAGACAGCATGCGCACATGATTGAGTTTGAAGATTCGTTTGTTGTTTATGATGAATCCGATCAGCAAATTTTGATGAAGAATATAATGCGTGAAAAAGGCGTTGATGAGCATAAAATAATTCCAAGAAGTGTTCTTTCTGAAATTTCAAATGCGAAAAATCAGCTCCTTGGACCGGATGCATATCATGATTTTGTTGATTCGACTTTTTCTGAAGCTGTAGCTGATCTTTATCCTTCATATCAAAGCGCGTTGCATAAAAATCAGGCAATGGATTTTGATGATTTGATTATGAAAACCGTGGAACTTTTTCAAAAACAACCGGATTTATTAAATTATTATCAAGAAAAATGGAAATATATTTCCGCGGATGAGTATCAGGATACGAATAAGGCGCAATATGTTTTGCTGAATTTGCTCGCGAATAAATATAAAAATATTGCTGTGATTGGAGATGACGATCAGAGCATTTATTCATGGCGCGGGGCAACTGTTCAAAATATTTTGGACTTTGAAAAAGATTATCCTGATGCCAAAATTGTGAAATTGGAACAAAATTATCGCTCAACAAAACAAATTCTTGATACGGCGCATTCCGTGATTTCAAAAAATAAAAAACGCAAAGAAAAAAAGCTTTGGACCGAAAGAGCTGATGGCGAAAAAATCAGGATTTGGAGAGCATTAAACGGCATGCATGAAGCGGAACTTATTGCGGAAGAAATTCTTTCGAGATTGCAAGCTTATGAAGATCCGCGATATAACGATTTTGTTGTTTTATATCGCACACATGCACAATCCCGTGTGATTGAAGAAGTGCTTTTGAAATTTGGAATTCCATATAAAATTATCGGTGGAATAAAGTTCTATAGCAGAAAAGAAATTAAGGATATTGTGGCTTATTTACGTGTTATTACAAACCCAAGCGACACCGTTAGTTTGATGAGAATTATTAATGTTCCACCAAGAAATATCGGCGCAAAAACAATTGAAGCTTTGCAAAATTTTTCCGTGCAAAATGATGTTACAGCTTTTGAAGCGATCAAAATGGTTGCAAATTCAGGTGAAGAAAGTGGCTCCAGCATGGGCGTGAACGGCGGCATTGATATCCCAACCGCAAAAAAAGAATCTTTGAAAAACTTTATAAAAGGCATAGAAAGGTTACAAAAAATAAATTCGGAAAATAGCGCGGCGGGCGTTATCAAACATGTTATCGAAGATAGCGGATATAAAAAATTCATTGATGATAATACGGCGGAAGGCGAGGCGGCGCTTGAAAACGTGCGCGAACTTATTTCTGTCGCGAAAAAATATGACAGCCTTGAGTCAGGCATGAGTTTACGCGTATTTCTTGAGGAAATTTCACTTATTGCCGAAGCTGATAATCTTGATGAAAGAGAAAATTCGGTGACAATGATGACCGTTCATGGCGCAAAAGGACTTGAATTTCCATATGTTTTTATTGCCGGAATGGAAGATGGAATTTTCCCACATGTTCGCAGTTTGATTGAAGCCGGCGAACTTGAAGAAGAAAGACGACTTATGTATGTGGCTTGCACACGCGCAAAAGAAGTTTTGTATTTATTATTTGCGCAAGAAAGACTTTTATATGGTGATTATAAATCAAATGCTCCTTCGCAATTTTTGGAATATCTTGATGAAGTGCTTGTTGAGAAAAATTACATTCCGGAAAACAGCATGTTCTCGCGAGAACGAGAATCGGAAGGGATCGCAGAACAATATTTTGGTTCCACTTCCGATGAATTTTCCGCAGGATTTAGCATGGATAGAAAAGCATTTAAACCGGTGCCGGTTGAACGCGTTGAAGAAGGTTCCGAATTTAAAGATGGCGATAAAATCAATCATGCCACTTTTGGCAAAGGAATCGTTTTAAATGTTATCGGCGGCGTCGCGACTGTTGCTTTTGAAGATCCGAGAATCGGCGTGAAAAAACTTGCTATATCGGTTGCGCCAATGAGAAAGATTTAGACCCTACGCATTACCCTTCCCCTGTTTATAAAATCCGCAGATAATACTTTTAATATTGTACCAACATTTGCGATTAGAAGATCGGACATTGTTGACACGCCTTCTGCTTGACATCTTCTTTCATATACAAGCCTGTTTTCAAAAGACTCAAGCGTACCCTGCGTTGTGATATCCCCAAAACATTCGCGTGGCAAACAGTGCTCTATATCGTTACGAGTTTCTACGTTTATAGCAACTAGTGGCGCTCTTATCAATAATGCAATCGTTGCGCGATTTTTCCCATTAATTATATAGCCCCTTCCTGGATGCAAATTAGAGTCGCACACTGTAATTGGAGGTACGTTCAATACATCTGCTGAGATATGACCGCCCGTAAATCTGTTGTGTATTTTCACATGATTTAATCCACGTCGTGCAATACGTGCTAATTTATCAGCATCTAATTCCGGCCAATGCGGAACTAATTCGATCATGTCTTCCGGCTCTAAAATTAGTTTCGTTATCATATGTTTATTATATGATAATTTAAGGTTTTGTCAATAGATATCGGCAATGAATAATTATGTTAACGACTAATGATGATGTCGGATACGGGAAGGCTCTCCTTGGAACGCAAATAGAGCGCAACACTGATAGAGACGAATTTTGCAAAATAATTGCTAGGGTTTTAGTGGAGAAGAAAGGCAATGTAGCAACCTTAGTTAGAGACGTTTTAGCACAAGGCGGTTATGGCGAACTCGAAGCGGTGAAAGGTTTTTCAGCTTACTTAAGGAGCGCTGAAGTTGTAGATCCTGATCTTGAAGCAGAATTAGTCGCCCTTGCGGAACAAGCGCGGAATCGAACGAATGAAGCACTTGAAGATCGCCAACCTACTCCAAAGCAACAGGCTGTAATTCAAATGTTGCGTGAACAAGCCGGCGAACGCGTCGTTGGCAAAAGGCTATCTTTTAAAACTCCCGGAACTTCTTCCGGCATTGCCTCTTGTTTTGCGACCAATATAAATGGAAAAACGGATGCTCAAATACTTGCATGGATGGATCTTTGGGGAATAGATGCCGAATTAATTAATGATAAAACGGATCTGTTTAGTGTATAATTCAGCCAAATCTTAATAAAAAACCTATGAATCAAACATGGAAAATTTTTATTGCTGTCTTGGTTACGGCAGTCATTGTTGGTGGTGGCGTTTATTTTTGGCAGAAAAATGTGCAAAATTCACAAGTTGCGCCGCAACCACAATCTCAACAAATTGAGCAAGCAAATAAAACATTTGAAGGCGCCGGATTTACTTTTTCTTATCCTGCAAAATACGCTTCGAATGTGCGCGGACTTTGGACTCCGGAAGAATTTGCGAGATATAACGACCCTTCAAAATGGGGAGACGTTAAGCCTCTCCCTGAAGTTGAAATAAAATCCGTAACGACAGGAAACACCGCAGAACAGCAAGTCCTTTCCGATAATAGTCTTCCCGGGAAAACACTTGAGGAAATGAGCAAGCAAACGAAAATTCCTTATGAAAATATTAAAATCGGTGAAAATAATTTTGTAAAAATTACAGTTTCGGACATGTATGATGTTACGAATTACTATACAAAACAAAATGGCACCGTCGTCGGTTTTCGCGTTTATTTCACGGCGAAAGATAATCAAGAACTGCGTGATATTATCGCAAGTTTAAAATTCACCGAAGATAAAAAAGAACCTCCTTATCAAATTTCATTCGATGGATGCGGAAAGCTTGATCAATATAAAACGAAAAGTTGGTATGCGGAGCTTGAAAAGAGGGCCCAAAATGGCAATTTCGTGAAAGAGCCTGTGCGCGGTGTCGCGAATTATCCTATCGAAAAAGCAACTTTAAAAGATGTAAATGATGCTTGTTTTTCTGAAAATGGAGATTTGCTTGTTATGCTTATTCCCGGAGAATACGCGCAAGGTCCAACAATTTATCGATTCGACACTGTCTCACCTTATAATTTGGAAAAAGCCACATATAGCAATAAGATGAGAAATTGGCTCGCTTCTCCGGATGAATTCGGTAAACGCGTTGGCGATGTCATTGAGATGATTGGCAAAAGCGGAGACGCCGGATTTGGAACTGATATGTATTTTGAATATAATTTCAAAACGAACGTTATTGAATTGAAAAAAGAATATAATTATTCGGCGGATGAACCGGATAAAGGAACTTGGAAGAATTATTAAAATATAGGAAAAAGCCGCCGACCTGAATCGTAAAACCGACTTATGTTTGATATTAGCCCTATTTTGTGGTATAATTTATTTAGTATAAATAAATATTTTATGTCTATTGGAGTACCACAATCAGACGCAGACCGTGATGAAGAACATGTTCAGCCATATACTCAAACTGATATGCTCAAACGATTAGTTGCGGCTTCAAACGGATTGCAGCCAACTATTAGCCTTTATGAAGCCAGAATGTATGCTGATAATCTTGCTGCGTACGGAGTCTTGAAAAAGCTTACAGTAGAAGAAGGATCGTCTCGCACAACCTATTATTATGCGCCAAACCCGGACGAGTATAGCAACCCGCATTCAACTTCGGTTCTTATTGTTAATGAGAATCAAGATTTTCACAGGGGGCCAAGATGGGCCACAACTTCATTTGAAGTAAGATTATTTAATGAAAGAGGATTAGTCACACATTACGTTAAAAAGACGCCTGATGGTAGCATGCTTGAAAAAAGTTCATCCACTTTTTACCCAAATGGCAACGTTGATACAACCACTGCAGTTTGTCCTTCATCTTCGTCAAAAGGAGGAATGTCGACTCACGTTCGCCAATATGCCGAAGATCGACCTGGTTATGTTGTTTTTCATCAAGTAACCGACCATGCAACAGGAGAAATAGCCGTACAAATAGATGAAAGGCATGGAAAAAGCCGCCAACCTGAATCGGATGACGGCTTAAAAGAGAGGCGTTGATTGACATTTAAAATCGCGTGAACTTCAAAATCTTTCATTCCCTCGTTTCGCGTTCGCTTTAAGTCTGACGCGAATTTCAGACCGCTTTTTAGAGACCTTTGCGCTTGGCTTTTTGCGCATATTTTGAAAGCGCTGTGACGAGTTGCGCACGTTTTTGACGCGCAATCACTTGCACTTTTGGATGTGTGTGTAACCGGAATTGTATTGGGTCGCGCATGTGAGTCCGCCGCTATAAACTTCCACCTGAACATCGTCCAGCGAAATGTTATATTCGGACGGATTAAAGGTGGAAACGATTTCCGTTTGGCCACCATAATATGAATCGCAACCCCATCCCGGCGAACTTTTGAGAACTTTGTTGAGAGTCCTGTCCATCAAATACCACTGAACCGGATTGGTCGTAAAAACCTGTCCTCCGACTTTTGTGATTTTGAAGGCTGCAGACGTTTCTGAAACCGAAGTGATTTGAACGCAGATCACGGAATCGCAATGAACTTGATTATCGAATCCGTATTTTTGCGAAGCGGAACAAGTACCAAATTCGCCCCATGCACAATTTTCACATGTTTTTGTGCGTGTGCCGGAGCCGCAATATGGTCCACTGATTCCGCAAGATTCGGTTTGTGTTTCGTTGTTTTTGCAGACACCTTCGTTCGCGCATTTGATTCCGTCAGTTCCGTCACAATCAAGGTGTCCACAATTTCCGCATGCATCGCCGACTTTTCCGTTCAGCGTCGTGCAACCTTTACAAGCGTTTTGAATCGGCGCGTCGCATTCCGACCACTGTCCGGAAACACATTTCTTTTCGCCGATCCCGCAGTCGGATGCACATGCTTGACTGAGCCCTTCATCCGTTTCGCCATCGAGGTCATTATCCCTATTATCGCAAACCTCTTTTGATGGCATGAGCTTGCATTCGCTCCAAGAACCCCAAACGCAATCCATGTCGCAGAAACGTTCTTTTGTGAGACCGTCCGAACATGAAACCTGCGTTTTTTCGTGAGCTTCCGGAACACATCCGTTTACTTTTTCGTCTTCGCATCCGGATTCATTATTCCAGATGTAGTTGTCGCAAACGAGATGCATATGTCCGCATGCACCGCAGAAGAATAAGGTTTTTTCGCCCAAGCAAACGCATGGTTCGCCCGGGATCGCTTCACCTCCGATCTCTCCCACGGTGCAATAATTTGGAGTGATTTCCGAACCGTTTTCCAAAATCGACATGCCTTTTTCAAAGTCCTGTTTTCGCATGCCGATTGTTGAATCTTCGTATTCGTCCGTGATTGGACTGCCGAAGTGTTCGGGGCCACCGTTATTTTTATACGTTGTCCAAATGTTTCCGGAAAGCAAATGCGCGTCAAACGTGTATGCGCCATGATCGTGCATGACGATTGCGCATTCACCGAGTTCGCCGCCATTGAATCCCTGAATCATATATCCGGCCCAATCGTGAACCGCTGTTTTTTCGCCGGAATTGCTTGTGAAGGGTTCGCCAACTTTTGGTCGCGCACCGTTTCTGCCGAAGCATTCTGAAAAGGCATACGACTTGCCCGCGCGCCATCCGTCTTCAAACGCGCCCGTAGCAAATCCGCCTTTATATGTAAATCGAAGCAGACCTTCACTAGCAATATATGTTTCATATCCATCGCGGAAATCCGTTTCAAAAACTCCCGCGTCAGAAATGTACATGCTTGTAATCGGCTTGCCGAGCGGCAAATCTTTATACGGCAAAGGAATTGCGAACGCCGATGACGCATTTTCCGTTAAATCAAAAATGATGATTGCGCCATATGGGAATTCGCTTCCGCCCGAATATTCACGCGCTACGACATCTTTTTTTTCGTAGCCGTTTGAACCGAAAAGCCAATATGTCTCTTTCGAAACCTGGCCAATTTCGGATGAAGTATAATTCGCCGCAGTGCGATTTATCATGTCATCCGCGTACTCTTTCAAAGTATACGGATTCACGAGATCGAACTGCGTCTGATTGTTTGGCGTATAAACACATTTCGCAAGATTGATTATCGGACGCACAACCCACTCGATATTGTCTCCGAGCGGATCGACTGCGACTCCGTTCAATCGAATCTCAAAATGCGAATGATCGCCCGTTGAATGACCGGTATTGTTTGCCAAAAAAAGTGGCGTGTACCGATCAATCCAGTCACCTTCCGCGACCTGAATTGAATCAGGCCTCGCATGAAAATGATGGCTTGTATAACCGCTTCCGTGATTGATCACGACGTAATTTCCGGCCGAATCATTGCACGACTGATAACCGTCAACACAACCTTTTCTTACAGTTTGCACAATTCCCGGTGCCGGTGAAAAAACCACGTACTGCTCACCATCATTCGGAATATCTCGATCCCAGCCATGATGGTTATCGTACGCTCTTCCCGAATACCACGCCGAAGCTTCACCGCAGACATCCTTGATCGTCCCGATGTCCGGATCCAGATCAAAGATCGCGGTCGTGCCCCAACCGTATTTGTAGTTGTCGAACGCGACATCCGAGAACATCGGCGCTTGCTGAGTGGTTTGCGCTTGCGTCATATTTTGTCCGAGCATGAGCGTCAGAATCGCGACCAGCAACCCGAACAGCTTTCGCACTTTTTCCGCGTTTCTCATCTTCTCCTCCTACATGTTGTCGAAACTGAGCACGAGTTTTGCGAACGTATTTTTTGTATCCGAAATACTTTCCCACTCCGGATACATATGCCAAACATTGATTGCAACGACAGCGTGATTAAGCGGAATCACGGCAAAGAGAGCAAGATGCTCGCCCGTGCCATTGATTCCAATTTTCACCTGCGTTCCGTCAACATCCAATTTATCAACGAGCCGCGCCTTCAGATTATCGATGAACTCGATATCCGATCCGCCGCTTTCATTTAACAAAATCGCGACTTCCGCATAAATCCTGTTTTCCTGATCATCGACGGAATCCGGATTACTATCAAACGTCACTTTCATGCCGTCATCAAAAATCAGCGTCCAGGTTTTCGGATAATAAAACTTGAATCCTTTTTCCGGATTTTCATAGAGAATCCACTCGCTGTCTTCTGTTTCATCTTGGCTGTCTAAAATCTCTTCCTGCGCATTTGCGTCGAAGATTTCTTCCTGACTTTCTGTGATTTCTTGCAAATCCACAATTTGAGTATCGTCAATTTCCCATGCGTCATCTTGCGCCGTTTCTTCGGGTACGATTTCCGCCGCGACTTCTTCGATCGCCTCGATTTCTCCTTCCGCTTCTTCGGCCATTTCTTCAACTGCCGCAAAATCAAAATTGCAAACATCCGGCACATAAAAATCCTGCGCACTTACATCATACGTATCGTACGCTTCATTCGCGTCGTATGTATCGCCCGCGTTACACGTTTCGTACACATCATAAGAATCGTACGTATCCGCGATCGTTGTATCAGCAAAAGCAATATCGACCGCCGATATATCTTCAACGGCAACGTCAACAGCAACGTCAATCATTGCCGCATCTTCGATCGCCACGTCAAAGCCAATATCCGCAACCACTTCAACTGTTTCAACGTTTGTTCCAACTTCCATCGGCCCGACATCAACCGTTGCGCCCGAGCCTTCTTCGTTAATTATGTCTGCCAAACCCGTTTCTTCACACTCTTTGACGTCTTCCTGCGTGAACTTATCTTCTTCACGCGCTTCTGCGATTTCTGTCGCGCATTCAAGAACGTCAATGAGTGCCGCCACTTCTTCGACCGTCACAATTTCAATTATTGCAACTTCTTCCGTAACCGCCACCTCTTCCACAGCCGCAACTTCCATCGTAGTTTCCGTTGCCACCGTTTCTGCAATTGCGATTTCTTCCGCGACAAATTCCGTTTTTGAGTCTTCCGGAATTTCTTTTGTATCCTCGATTTTTTCCGGCGTTACTTCTTCGATTTCCTCAACAATCTCCACCTTTTTCTCGACAGCGTCTTCCGCCTTCTCAACAACCTCCTTCACCTTCTCGACTTCTCGCGCATCCGATTCACCCGATTCGACATCCGTCACGCTGTTCGACTCGACGTCCAACTTGCTCGAACCGATGTCCCTTTCCGCAACCTTCACATCCTCCTTGTTGTTCGGCATGTTGATATTGGTTTCGAACGTGCACCCGCAAAAAACCGCAACCAGCACCAAGCAAAAAACCGCAACCACGTTCCGCTTCATCTCTTCCTCCAAAGCCCTTTTTGTTTTCGCACATCAAAGCCTTTTTTCAAGGAACCCTAAAAAGCCCTCGCACCATATCACAAGTGCGTTAAATTTCTCTAAACAAATCTTAAATTTTTTATGAAATTTTTACTATGCTGCGTTAACCTCATCAATACGCCTTCTAACTTCGTCCGATAAGTCTCCAATCTGCCCGATATATAAATATGTTTCCTCTTTCGATAGTCTATCAATCCCAATCGCACCCGAGAAAGCACGCCCTGAATGCAACTCATACCTGATCTCTCTAGCCGGTTTTCTTAACCCTATTTTCCCTTTCCATCCACTCCTTGCGACTAATCGTATCGCTCCTTGCACTTTATAATAATATTCATCCATTCTATGCTCAATTGTGCTATTAGCCTCTCCCTCTCTACGCATATTCCATGCAATTCCATATGTCTCAATATCGTTTTCCGCCTCCAAAGATGGTTTAACAAAAATAACCGAATCCCTGTGAGGGTCAGTCAAAACATCAAATGGCGTTTCGTCGGTCGGCCTTGGATTAACAGCATTTTTATATAATTGTCCCATTTTTTATTTTTATCAAAAAATTATTTCTCGTCTGATTCGCCTAAAATATCACGAAGAGTTTTTTCTACGCCATATGGCCTCCTCATAAACTCCAGTTGTTCCCACGTTGTTCCGCCAGACGCAACCTCAGCTGCTAATAAAAGCGTTTCAGTCGCTTTATCCGTTAAAGCTGCATGAGTGACCGCACGTTCTGCATCTAATCCCATATTATTTTGATTAATTAACTCAATTATACTTTTATCGCCCCATATGTCAATTCGCATATTAATCGATGCATTGTACAATTACCGCATGAAACAAAAAACATTATTTTTTATTTTGCCGATTATCATCATCTTCTCATTTCTTGTTGGATGGGAAGCTTCCGCTTTAACGAATAAACAAATGGCGCCGGCTGCTCAAGATTCAAGCGCGACCATATCCAAACATACCGCTGATTTAAGCCTTTTTTGGGATATATGGGATTTGGTTTCCGAAAAATTTATAGATGAAAAAATGGTTGTGAATAAAAATATGGTTTATGGCGCGATCAAAGGATTAACGTCTTCTCTTGAAGATCCATACACAGTATTTTTAACGCCTGATGAAACAAAAGATTTTAATTTAAACTTAAATGGCGATCTTGAAGGAATCGGTGCAGAACTGACAATTCATGATCAAACTTTAACCGTTGTAACGGTTTTAAAAAATTCTCCTGCGGAAAATGCGAGCCTCAGATCGAGTGATATCATCTATAAAATCGATAATAAAATAAGTTCTGAAATGACGCTTTTTGATGCCATAAAACGCATTCGTGGAAAAGCGGGAACGGTTGTAAATCTTGTTATTCTACGCAAAAATGCACCCGAGCCAATCATCATGACAATCACTCGCGCAAACATAGAAATTGATAGCATTTCTTATAAAGATAAAGGCAATGGAATTTTTCATATTTCGATAAATCACTTTTCGGATAGAACCACGGATGAGCTTAATGAAGCCATAAATCAGATTTTAATGAAAGATCCAAAAGGTCTTATTTTGGATGTTCGTTCAAACGGTGGCGGTTATCTTGATATCGCGGTTGAAATTTTATCCGAATTTATAAAAGGCAAAAAATCCGTTGTTTATATTAAAAAACGTGATAATAAATCCGATCCAATTCAAACAGATGATTCCGCGAGACTTCCTGAAATTCCGCTTGTTGTTCTGATGAATGGCGGGTCCGCATCAGCTTCGGAAATCGTTGCCGGTGCAATTCAAGATTTAAAACGTGGCATTCTTATCGGTGAAAAATCTTTTGGGAAAGGAAGCGTTCAGGAATATCAACAATTCGCAGACGGCTCAAGTCTTCGCGTCACAATCGCAAAATGGCTCACGCCTGACCAAAAGAACATTGATGAAACAGGCATCAAACCGGACATTGAAATAAAAATGACCGAGGATGATTACAAAAATAAGAGAGATCCGCAGTTGAATGAGGCGGTGAAATACTTGAAGGGGATCATAAAATAAATGTCAAAATCCAAATTGTTTCAAATGACAAATGAATGTTAAATGGCAATCTGGCTTTCTAAATCGTATTCTTTATATTTGCCAACTTCTAAATCCCGGATTATCAAATCCAAATTCCTCTCCAGCACCTTTTTAAATTTAGGATTTTCTACTGCCATATTTGCGCCAATTTGTTTATCCTTCTTCTGCCTTATAATCACTAAAATCGCTTTTTCGGCTTCTATTTGGAGTAAAAACATAGCCCTTCCCGCGCCGCTTGAGGATGTAATATAAATTTTCCTAAGAATTGTTTTTGGGATACTTATCGAATTTTTTATATTTTCGCCCGGTCCTTTTAAGGATTTAATTGCTGCAACCTTAATCACGCTTAAAGAAAAAACCCTTTCTAACGCGGAAAGTTCATGCTTTTCTATTGAATCGGTAATTATCAACTTCATCTCTCGGCTACTTTTTACTGAGTAAATCGCCGATTTTATCCATCTTTTTTTGAATACTTGGCGTAACTTTGATCGTCTCAGGTTCACCAATAACAACTTTTCCGGATGCAACAAAATTTCTTAAAGCATTTTTCACAATTAAGGTTAGCGGTATACCGAGTTTTTCGGCTTGCTTAAACGCTTTGCCCTTCAGGGTTTCGTCGATTCTGATCGTTAGAGTTGTCATGTGATTATTATAGCGCACTAACAATGTTAGTGCAAGATGTTTTATCGACAACCTTATTTAAGCACATTGTCATTAAATAATTCTAAACTTATATTAAATTCTTCCTGACATGTGATATATTTCATTCATGCAATATATTGACGCTATAATTTTTGGGATTATTGAAGGCTTAACCGAGTTTTTGCCGATATCTTCAACCGGGCATTTGATGCTTACCGCTCAGGTTCTTGGCGGGCAAACCGAGTTCTTGAAAACGTTTGAAATTGTGATTCAGCTTGGCGCGATTTTGTCTGTTGTCGTTCTTTATTGGCGAAGTTTTTTGGTTGATTTTGCGGTTTTGAAACGCGTAATTGTTGCTTTTATTCCAACCGGAATTCTGGGACTTATTTTTTATAAAATCGTAAAAACATATTTGATGTCGAGCATGACAACTGTTCTTTGGGCGCTTGCGATTGGTGGTGCCGTAATTATCGCATTCGAATTGATTAATAAGGGGGACGGAGGTACGAGCGAAATCGCAAAAATTTCATATAAAAAAGCTGCTTTAATCGGCGTGTTCCAATCAATCGCAATGATTCCAGGCGTTTCACGTTCAGCCGCAACAATCATTGGCGGACTTTCGCTTGGGCTCAGCCGCAAAGCCATCGTTGAGTTCTCTTTCCTACTTGCCGTTCCGACGATGCTTGCCGCGTCATCCATGGATTTATACAAAAATGCGACCGCATTTTCGACTAGTCAAATCGGGTTTTTGGCCATAGGATTCACAGTTTCATTCCTCGTCGCAATTCTTGCAATTAAATTTTTCCTTAAATTTATTCAAAAACATTCATTCACGTGGTTTGGAGTGTATCGAATAATAATTGCAGCAATTGGGTTTTGGCTGCTCTTTTAAGTGGGGGCGGGGCAACGCATTTGCAAAACGTATTTTTAGACGTATAATATTTTCCTAAAAATATATTTATGCATATAGAACCTGAAAATCTTATGCCTACCGATGGCGCCATAATAACTAAAAAACTCGTGGCTAGCGGCGCTGCGTTTGGATTTGTTTCGGGACTTGGATTTCGCCTTGCCGATAAAGAAAGCCGCGCATTTGAATGCTTATGCGATATTTTAAATATTTCAGATAATTTCAGATCGCTTATAGATGCTGTAAACTCGCTAGCTGCTTCGGCGCGCACCGTTGATATTGCTGTTGCTGAAGTTATAAATTCTTTATCAACCGGAACCCTATTTGCCGCTTTCGGAGCGATTGCCGGCGTTGGATTTGCATATAGCGCTAAAAAACGGCAAGAAGAAAGCCATTTTTAATTTCACTTTTAATCTCGCCATTTATATCCTTTTTTAATCGCCTGTTCTTTTGTCATCGGAAAATAATCCTGTGCGGAAGACTCATTATATCCAAATTGTGAAATGGAAACTGTAAAGAATTCACCAAATTCGCCGGTACGCCTCATGTGCTCGATAATTTTTGGAATAATTTTTTCGTACTCTTCCGGCGTATATTTCTTATTCAAAATCGAATATTCGTCCTTTTTTAAGCCAACGCATCCGAAAAGATTTTTACAATTATTTACGCAAAATGCACTATATAAAATATTATTGCCGCCATTCAAAACCATATTACTGAATGAAATGTTATATCCCGGAAAAACGCAGGCCGAATCATAAACAAGTTGAATCTCGGCGCAACCGCTAACGTCCATACAATCCTTACATTGCCCCGGAAAATTAAACATATTTTTGCAGTCCTCACTTTCATACCCTTCAAATGAATTAAAAACATTTTTGCAGTTTTTAATCGCATCACCCGTGGAATTCTCGCAATGGATTTGATGCGCATATAGATGCGGAAATCTATATCTAAATTGCTCAAATCTTTCTTGCGCTTCTTGAAATTCTTGCTTGTCTTTTTTAATAGCCGCAACGCGATTTTCATACTCTCCTTGCTCGAGCTGTTCATTAAAAAAACAATATTTTTTATTACGCAAATTCACGCAACCGAAACAATGCGAACAGTTTTTCAAATCAAAAGAAAGCACACAATCCGAGCACGATTCGCTATTTCGCAAATAATCACAATTATACAAATGATCACAATCAACACATTCATAACACAGCTCCAAATCCGTCGAAAAAGCCGAATCAAGGGTGTCTTTGCTTTTCCATATAAAACTCGAAAACATGCAGTCCTCAAGCCAGTTTGCAGCAAATACCAAATAACAATTTTTCGCGTCTGTCATAAAATTTACATACTCACTGTTTTGCAAAGAGTTAAGTCCGTTTATCAAATTCATTGCCGGAACTTTTTTATAAAGCTCATTAAATTGTTCAAAAAATGTACGTGAAAAATCAAACTCTTTAGCGTATGAATGCGCATCCAGTTTATCGCTCCACCAACAATCTTGGCAATAAACCGTATACTCGGATTTTTCCGAAAAAAGTGCAATTATCGTTTTATCGCACGAATCGCATTTGCGTTTATAAAGTTTATGCTCGTTGCGCATGGCAAGCCTCCTTTGAAAACGGCAATCCGGACAAAAAGTCGGAGTTGGAATTTCATAAATTTTTCCGTCAAAACTCGGCGAGATTTTTTTATAAAATTCGAGGTCGTCAGAAGTAACGGTAAAATGTGCGCCACAATTTTTGCATGAATTTTCTTGCATGCTTTTATTGTAACATTATTGATGGTTTTGTTAATTTTCCGTACTGGGACGGATTTTGATAGCGCCAATTTTGGCTTAAAATAAAGATTTTTAAAGGACTTGACGTAGCTTAAGTTTATTGGTTATAATGACTTCCTTATTATTAATCTAATAAAAATGCCTACATCTGCTCCCGCTTCCGCTCCTGTTACGCTAGAAGACTTAGGATATGCTAATTTAAATGAAGCGGAAACCGCTATCATTGAGCAAATCAGTCCCCATATGTATGCATGCGGAAAACTCATTTATGATCGACCGGACTCGGTGGCTAAATTCCCCTATCCCGCCCCTAAAACAAAGCCGCATTTCAATGCGACTACCGATTCTTTTACAACTAACGTATCATTACAAACTCCCTGTCCTCTTATGGCTGTAAAACGAGATTGCCCCATGCTTTATCACTTCATAACGAGAAATATAAGCAGTTATCAGACCGAAAAAGACACACCTATCACTGAAGAAGATTCAATAGTTGGTTTGTATTTTCGTACCACATCTGATGGTTCATGTAAAATCGGTTTTGTAATATCCTCAAAAGATGGATCTAAAAGAATGATGTCTCTTATAATCAACAGAAACCGCGATGTAGCATTGAACGGACTCGAAGCCGAATGGTCAAAATTTAGTAACGTGCCTCCCCATCCTGGTTCTAGTAGCTCTACTCGTGAAAAATATAGACTTGAAGAAATGTTGAATGATGTAGATGCAATCGCACAAGCCGAACATTTATTAAGAAAAATATTAAGTATTGCTGTATAATTCAATCTAAACAATCTCAAATATGTCTATGTCATTAAATCGCCTTGGTCCTGTGGTCGCGCTCGCAGCTACGCTTCTTGTTGCAGAATGCAGCACTCATGTCGATGAAATGGTCGCACATGTTCGCGATGCTATTACAGCTGTTGACTCCAGTGACGCAACCGGCTGTAAAGACGTACGTCAAAGCACAAATGGGTGCGCTAGAAAGACAAGGCTTTGTAGAAGAAGGTGATACATTAATTTTACGTGCAAACGGCAATCACCTTCATGTTAATGTGCATAACCCTGCGCAGTCCGCTATTTCAAATAATCCTAAAGATGGCGCTATTTGGGTTAGAGCAACCAACGCACAAGGCAAAGAAGCTTTTACAACAAGGCTTCCGTGCGTTTTACCCTAAATTCTTCTTCAACTTTTCCTGCTCCTCTTTAATTTCTTTTGGCAAATCTTCGCCAAATTGTTTAAAGAATTCATTTCGATTTTCGACTTCTTGCAACCATTCTTCTTTATCAACTCGCAAAAGTTCCGCTAGATTTTCTTGTGAAATTTCGAGACCGGATGTGTTTAGCGCAGAAGCTTTTGGAACAAATCCGATTGAGGTTTCATCCGCGTTATCGCCGCTTTTTGTGCTATCCGCGGCCATATTACAGCGATTAACAACCCATTCGATTGCACGTAAATTTTCTCCAAAACCGGGCCAAAGAAAATTGCCTCCGTCCCCCTGCCTGAACCAGTTCACGTGGAAAATTTTTGGTGGATTTGTCATGCGCTTGCCGAATTCCAACCAATATTTAAAATATTCCGCCATGTTATATCCACAAAAAGGCAGCATTGCCATTGGGTCATAGCGAAGCTCGCCCTGCTTTCCATATTGCGCCGCAGTTCTTTCCGAAGCCATTGTCGCACCAACATAAACACCGTGTTGCCAATCGCGTGATTGATAAACAAGTGGTGCTGTTTTTGCGCGACGACCTCCAAAAATAATTGCGGAAATTGGAACGCCTTCCGGCGCCTCCCAGTTTGGCGAAATGCACGGACATTGACTTGCAGGAGCTGTAAATCTTGAATTTGGATGCGCGCCTTTTACTTTTTTCCCATCTGCGTCGAGCGTTTCCGGCATCCACTCATTTCCTTGCCAATCGAGTGCTTTTTCCGGCGCGCTTTCGTCGTGCCCTTCCCACCAAATTGTTTTATCTTCCGGATTCAAAACTACGTTCGTATAAATTGTATTTTTTTGCATCGTAAGCATTGCGTTCGGATTCGTTTTCATATTTGTTCCCGGCACAACTCCAAAAAATCCATTTTCAGGATTTATCGCATAAAGACGCCCATCTTTGCCAATATTCATCCAAGCAATATCGTCGCCAACCGTCCAGATTTTATAACCCTTCATGGATTCCGGCGGAACCATCATCGCAAGATTTGTCTTTCCACATGCGCTTGGAAATGCCGCCGCGACGTATGTAACTTTTCCATTCGGATCCTCAATCCCAACAATCAACATATGCTCCGCAAGCCACCCTTCTTTGCGTCCAAGAAAGCTCGCGATCCTCAAAGAAAGGCATTTTTTGCTCAACAAAACGTTTCCACCATAACCCGAACCAATACTCCAAATCGTATTCTCTTCCGGAAAATGCAGAATAAATCGCCTATCAACCGAAAGATCCCCCTTCGAATGCATCCCACGATTAAAATTATTTGAATCGCCAAGCATTTCAAGAGCCTTTGCGCCCATCCTCGTCATAATTCGCATATTCAAAACAACATAAATCGAATCCGTAACTTCGACTCCAATTTTTGCATAAGGAGAGCCAATCGGGCCCATCACATAAGGCATAATATACATCGTGCGACCTTTCATTGCGCCGTCAAAAAGCGCACCAACTTTTGCCTTTGCGTCTTCAGGGCTCATCCAATTATTAGTTGGCCCGGCATTCTGCCGGTCCGTGGTGCAAATAAACGTCAAATGCTCGGTTCGTGCAACATCATTTGAAGCTGTGCGATGATAATAACAGCCGGGTAATTTTTCCTGATTTAATTCAACAAGCTCGCCCGTCTTGAGCGCCTGCGCTGTTAACTCTTCCTTTTCCGTTTCAGATCCATCGCAAAGACGAACTGAATCCGGCTTTAAAAGTACAACCACCCCGTCCAACCACCCTTTCAGGTGCTGGTTTGCAATGCTTTCTAGCATAAATAGAAAAATTATGAAGTATGTAAATTCATTCTCTCAGAAAATTTGGCAATGTCAAAATAAATGGCTTTTAAATATCGATTTGACAAAATATGTTATTTAGATTTATATTTAAACAAATTTAAACCCACCTAAAATATGGAAAATTGTTGTCATAACATACCTGGATCAGGAGCCTCTGTATGTCTAGTAAATTGCTTGTCAAGACAAGCTGCCGCATCAAGAGGTGAACGCCTTGATTGTAAATTAGCACCTGAGTTCCATCCTGATGCCATACAAGCTCAAAACAGAACGACCCGTTCATCCGCCTCGGGTACACTAGGTCATATTATAATCGATCAAGGCGACCCAATCTTTGATTAAGCCGCTTTCTCCATTTCAAATAACCTGAATGTTGCCATTATTGAATCTAATCGCGATTCTGCTGAATCTCCGCGTGATGTGAAAATAACCGGATGCGTTGTTCCTCGTAGTACAAGGAAATTCCTTGAAACTCCTCCTCCGCCACGATCTTCGTGGACTACTCCGGGGTCATGCAAAATCCCTGTGACTAATTCCACAGTTTTATACCAAGTATTTGCCTTGCCAATATCCGTATAAACCAAAATATCTGCTTGTCCCGCAACTCTATTTCCTCGTTTTTCGTGAATTTTTTTTGCTCCAGCCGCACAAATATTTAACGCCACATCTTCGCTATAAATTCCTCCTATTTTTATTCTTGTATCGCCCACCGTTCCACCTATTTTTCTTCTTAAATATTTAACAAGCTGACTTCCATGAACTTCCGTTGTCCCAATTACAGACGCTCTAATTGCTCTATCCGCCCAAAAATCCGCCCTATTCATTCCAAGCTTTAAAGCAACGTCCGCCGCTCCGCGTACCATTTCCGCTAACTGCTCTCTAGTCGGCTCTTTAACAACTGCCGGATCAACCGATGTTAGCTTCATATAATCCAATTGATGCACTCCAACTGCGTGTATAAGATCTTTTTCATGTCGCAATCTTCTTATAATAACCCTTAAAAGATCGCTGGATTTTACACTGCCTTTCATCAACGCCGTATTAAGACTCGGATCTGTAAGAACCATATCGATGGCCTTATCCGCATCTCCATTCACGGTTTCAAATCTGCGACTAAACATTCCATCTTTTTTTCCCATAACAGCCACAACTTTCGCATGATGCTTCTCCTCCGCTGCTCTCAACGCATGCCACAAATCAAGTCCTTGCGGCTCTACTACACAAATTGTTTTCCCGGCTAAATCCGCTTTGCATATTGGATCTGCCAGAGAATCTCGCTTTTCCGGTTGCATACTTCAAAATTAAGATTGGAGAAGATTATAAATCTTTTTTGGAATAAATCAATGCCTTTCTTTCTTCGCAACAAATATCAAATCCTTCGACTTTGCGCTGTATTTGTCTTTACCCCAACTGCCATAAACATCAACTGTTTCAAACCCGCATTTTTTAAGTAAACCTTCCATTTCCATTTCAAAGATCACCCTCATTTTCATCTTTGTACTGGCTTTATTATTTTTCTCGCGAAATTCATCCACAAAATCCCATGTTTGCTTTATTGGATCAGGAATCCAGCTCCCCCAAAATTCAACTTTATTTCCGGTTTTTGAGTTTTTGAATTCGCCATTTTTCTTAAGTCTTTTCTGGATACTTTTAAAATCGTCTTTTCTTGCCGGCATCAAGTTAATAACTAAAAATGCTCCTTTTTTCAAACATTTATTTATGTTCATCAACGCTTTTTTCTGATCATCCGGATCAGCTATAAAATTCAAAGTACGTTGCGAAAGAATTCCGCCATCAAATTTATCTTTCAATGAAGACCTCACCAAATCCTCATTATGAATTCTCGTTTTTAAACTTTTTTTATCTAATTTTTGCTTCAAATGTTTGAGCATTCCACTTGATATATCAAGCCCTTCCACCTTATATCCGGCTTCCAGTAGCGGAATTAGCGTTCTGCCTGTCCCACATCCAAACTCAATAATTCTCTGATTTTTTGTGAAGAATTTTTTAAAAAAATTCACCTCGTCCTTTGTCTTAAGATAAGCCGCGAAGTCATCATATAACTCAATATAAACATCTGATTTCTTGTTTTGCCAAAATGTTTTCATAAGATTTTATTTTAATCCGCTCTTCATGTTAAATATTTTTTGCTGATTTATCTTTTTCTTAACAGCTTTATATCCATCGATGAAAATCTGAATCCATTCCGTATAACTCATTGTATCAATAAATGCGAAATCGATTTTATTGATTCTAAGGCGCAATGCCGGCGTGAGTTTGTTAATCGGCAATTTCTTATTTGGAGCGCTTATTTTACCCGTTTTTTTATCCGCGAACGGTTTTGCAATTTCATACATTTCCTCGAAAAATTGAAGCAAAAGTTTCAGCTTCGAAATGTCGCCTCCGGCATATATCATCATATCGTCCAGGCCTTCAACTTTGGACTCTGCGCCGCCGAATTTTTCGGGATCTTTCATTTTATATTTTTGCGAATAGCTCCGTACTCAGATATTTTTCTCCTCTGTCTGGTATTATAACAACTATATTTGCTGACTCCAATGATTTACTTATTTCATTTGCCGCAAAAAGGGCCGCCCCGGAGCTCATCCCTACGAAAAGACCTTCTTTCTTAGCTACTTTTCTTGCCATCTCAAATGCGTCCTCTTTTGAAACTTGAAATTGCTCATCAATTAATTCGCTTTTATATATATCTCCCTTAAAGTCTTCTTCCGGATTTTGCAGCCCCTGAATTTTGTAACCCCCCGGAGGAAAAACTCCGATGATTTTGGTTTTTGGAGAATCTTTTTTAAACCTACTCGCAATCCCAATGATTGTCCCGGAAGTCCCTATTCCTGCAATCAAATAATCAACCTGCGAAACTTCGTTCAAGATTTCTCCAGCAACGCCATGGTAATGAGCCAAAACATTGTTCTGATTATTAAATTGATTGGAAAACCAATATAAAAATGGTGCACTTTCAGCAAGCTCTTTTGCTTTATTTATAGCTCCTCCGGTCCCAAGACTTTTATCTGTAAGTATCAATTTTGCACCAAGTGCTTTAAGCATTGTTTTGCGTTCTTCGCTCATTCCTTCAGACATAACAATTTGGACTTCATAGCCTTTTTGAGCGCCAATCATTGCAAGAGCAATACCCATATTGCCGCTCGTCGCCTCCAGAATTATTTTCCCCTTTTTAAGTTCACCACTCTTTTCCGCTTGCTCAATCATGTATAAAGCTGCTCTATCTTTTATTGAACCGCCCGGATTTTGCCCTTCCAATTTTGCGAATAGGTTTACGTTTTTATTATCAAGAATTTTTTCCAATTTTATCATTGGCGTATTCCCGATTGTTTGTAATAAATTTGAGTATTTCATGGTTTTAAAAGTTAAATTGAATAAATAAAAAAACTCCCGGTTATTCCGAGAGTTGCGTTGTTTGAATTCTATAAATTCGCTATCGACACGAACACAAACAATATAATCTCGGAATCATCCCAAGATTGCAACAACAATTATTTGCCTGATTGTAAGTGTTTAATGGCTTCATACTGATGCCATTATAGCATGAAATGCTTATAAAATCTGCTCCTCCTGCCAATGCAGAAAATCGCGGACTGGTATCATCTTTGCCATATCTTTTCTCTCGTCTCTGTCATACCACTTAACTACCACCAGCGACCCACTTGCATATAAATGCGTTACCGTACCTTTTTGCCATGAATTATTATCACGCCTAACCCATGCCTCAGTCCGATTATCGATCATTCCCCTTATTCTATCCATGCTACCGTCGTGTTCAAGATCCATTATTTCATCTGCGAAAGCACTTGGAGTATTGCCGTGCCGCAAAGTTTGCCAATAAAGAAAATCACTCACCGGCACATGTTTCATCCGGGATCCCTCTTTTGGATCTTGCCACGCTAAACCAACTTCAAGACCACCCAAAATCAATTGAAACGCCTTGCATTGCTGCCATTGACCGTTGCTACGTCTCATCCAAACGTCAGCGCCACTTTGAATCATACTTCTCGCCTTATCAAGGCTGCCGTCTTGTTGGAGTTTTCGTAGCTCTTCTATCGGAGTTGGTTTATTAGCTGCGATTTCCGGATCATCATCGTGCATGGGAAATATATTCATATTAAATTTTTAATATTAATATGATATTATACCTTATTTTGAGGAGAATGTCAAAAAATCCTCGCACAAAAACGCTAACTTAACAAGTAAAATTCTCTACGAATTTTGCTTAATTTTTCCGCACTTCTTCATCGGCGGCCATATTTTTCCAGCCTTTCATCGACTTTAAAATCATATCCAATGTAAAAATAAACATCACCTTTATCGTCAATAATTCCGCGAACTATTTCATCCATCAATTTATCATTTTTCTCGGAAATCCAACCCATGTTCGTGAACCAAACGGCGTGTGAATAAGGCAAACCCGACTCTGCAATATAAAGCTTGCCTTCGTATATGCAAAACATCCTCCTACTTTTATGAAAATCCTTCACCTTTTTATCCTCTTTAAAACCATATTTTTTCTCGAATGCATCCATGTTTTATTTATTTCAATAAAAGATCCAAATCAATTTCGAGATTTTCAAAATTCTGTTTAACAATAGCCTTTAAATCATCGACCGCTCTTTTATAAATATCCTTGCCAAGGTTTTCCAAAAAGAAATCCAAAATATCTTCAGATGCAAGCATGCCAATTTCCTCATCTCTTTCCTCTTTAAAATATGTGATTATTTCGCGAATAAGTCCCGCTCTTCTCTCTTTTGTAAGTAAATCCCATTTGCGCTTTATTTCCGCCATAATTAAACATTGTTATGCTAAAGCTCCATTTCAAATCGATCATATGAATAGCCCGTTTCGCGATTGATCGTAAAATCTCTCACGTTTATATTCTCTTTATTTTTAATAGCCTTTTCAAGCTCGGTCGTTTTATTTTCCGGCACAAAATAGCCCATGTGATTAACAGCGTCATCCGCTCCACGGCGAGATTCTTCGTAAATTGCAATCCCTTCAAATCCGCATGAACAACGCACGATTTGAATCAACTTATCGTCATCATTGGGACCCGGTTCCACCTTAATCGATTCAACTATCTCCAGTCTATATGTCTTACATTTTGGACATAAAAAGCTCATAGTTTTAACGTAAATCTTTTTTCTTTTCTTCAAATTCCTTTTTATTTATCTCGCCTTTTGCGTATCTCTCTTTAAGGATTTCCATGGCGGATTTGCTTCCTTTGCTCTCGGTTTTGCCTTGATCGATAGTCCACTTTATCAAAGCAATAATCCCTGCTATCACAAGAACCCAAAAAAAGACCATAAAGACCCATCCGAATGGTATAAAATTATAATTCATCATAAAATAGTTTGTTAAAAGGTTAAGATTTTATCACTTTCTTTTATAAGTTCATACAAATCTTTCATACTGCTCATTGGACATACGCTTGTCGCTTCCTGATTTCTTAACTTTAAACAAGTGCCACATGCCAAAATTCCCGCGTTTTCAGATTTTAAAAATTCTGCGGCTTGCTCTTTTATATCAAATTTTTCGGTGCCGCTTTTTTCATATTCCACGCCTTCTCCAACAAGAAAAATCTTAACTTCATCTCCTTGTTTTATGGAAAAATTCGCCAAACGAAAGGCGTTCCATACGGTTTCGGAATTTGTTTGGCTGATGATTATCCCCAGTTTCATAATAATTTTGTTATCCGATTATATCGTAGCTTAAAAAAGCGATAATTGCGAAGCGTTTTCAAAATCTATTGACCGCTTTCCCAATGTATATCTATAATAACCCCCTATCATTAATCCAAATAAAATGTCTGATGTACAAAATCGAAATCGAAGATCAACCGACGACTTCTACGAACAACCTGAGGATTTCAAAAAAACAGAACTTCTTGCGCGAGCAAAATTAAGAGGAGTCCAGGTTGCCGGTAATTTATATGTAGCATACCAACATAAATTTGACGCAGGTCAAAGCATGAGAAAACCGATTGTTTCCGGTACGATTAATGACGTTTTAGCCGACGCATCTCTGTCTAAATATTTGGCAGGCATACGCGGTTTCAAAAAAATTATAGAAGTTTTAGTCGATAACTCACCATCCGCAACCGGAACCTCTTTGGATGAAGCCGCATTAGCCAGAACATTATCTGAAAACGATACTTTAAACTTGGATGAATATGCTATAGCTTTTTACGTTTCCGTATATACCGAAATGCAAAGATTAATTGACGGAATGTTTGGCTCACCTCAACGAATAGCAGATGAGATTTCGGCCGCAGCCGAAGGAGCTACCGCTATGGACGTTGCTGCCGAGTGATTTACTGATCTTGCTCATATTAGTCCGTTAGCTTGCAATCTGTCGAAAACGCCTCTTTGGTTATAATTTTTTCCAGCTTCGCGCTGTCTCGCACCGCTGATTCTTTTTTATTAACCGTATAATTTGAAACTTCAATTTCAGCCGTACCTTTTAAGCATTCGACTGCACCTTTAAATATATTTGCATCGTTTATTCCAAACATCTTTTTGGCTTCTTGCTGATTATCAAAGCAGAATCGTGGTGCTCGAGTATCCCCATTATCTTTGCCGTATAAATTCGGGTCTCTTGGAATTAAATACGCCGTTTCTTTGTTTGCATAAAAACAAAGCATCCCGCCAAAAATCGTGTCAGGCTTGTATTCGGAATATTCACCTTTAACCGTTATCGTCCCTTTATAATAAACGAATGTGTCGTTTTCGCTTATTTTTGCCAAATTTTGCTCTGCTATTTTATCCGTTTGCACTTCCGGAGTCACTGTTTCCGGTTTTTGCGTTAATACCGGAGTTGTTTGAGCACAGCCGGCAAGCATCAGTACCGCAAATACACACAAAAAGATGAGTTTTTTCATAGATTTTGATTAAAAAAATTAAAGACTAAATCAATTTTAGCAAGTTATAGAAATAAGGACAATTTTCGGATTGTATATCGGCTAACGTTCGCGCATATGCAAAGTTGCGTAGTTCGCGGTGCGGTATAATTTTACGCCGCAGGCGTAGACCGCACAAGCGAACAAGCAATTTGGGCGAGCTCTTTATGTCCGTGCTTTAGCCGGACATAAAAAAGAGCGAGCTGCATAGGCGCTGTTGTCCGATGTATTTGTCGGCTACTATCAAGAAATATTGGTGCTTTTTTCTCTATTCAAAAGACCTCCAACTATAACTGCAAGCAAACCGAGACCATAAACTGGTAAAAGTGGCTCTCGGAAAAATATTATTAAATACAGTGCTGCCAGCACTGGCGTTAGAAAAACAAAAGGTGCGACAAAAGACGCTTCTGCTTTTTTTAATGCTTTTATCCAGAATATATAAGAAAAACCATTAACTAAAAGTCCATTTACGAGAATAGGGACTAAAGCGTCTTTTGTGGGTAGTGAAAAATCAGAGAGCCACAACATTGATACAAATGAAGCGACGGTTGCCGTCAAAAAATAAATAGTAATCATGGTATATGGCTCGAGGTGTACTTTTTTGCTAAGCACTGAAAATAAACCGAAAGTGAGTGCTGCGATTAGTACCAATATGTCTACAAAATAATTATCGAGATGAATTTGGGCAAAATTACCTTTCGTCAAAACAAGCACGACACCTAAAAAACCGAGGAATACTGCTAATGCACGCTTTAATGTAAGTTTTTCTTTAAGTATAAAAATTGAAAGCAGCACGATAAAAATAGGCCAACTATATTGAAGCACCAGAACCTCGAGCCCTTGCGCATTTGCATAACCAAAGTAGAGCAAAATATAGTAAAGGTACGTGCCTAGAAATCCAAGGAATACCGCATTGAACCAATCCCGTATTTTATATGTAAGGAATATTTTGCTCTGTCTGACGGCAACCGTTGCGCCTGAGAAAGCTACAAATGATACCAAGCTAGACCAAAATAAAAATTGATGATTGTCGAGTGTAATGGTTCAATACCTTTGCATCACCCTTGTAGAATATGGACATGCCATACACAACAAATCCAAACATCCCTCGCTTGCGTTTGCGGGCGGCTAAATTAGTGCTTGAAAAAGGATGGAGCACACGTCAGGTAGCCAGATATACGGGTTTTAATCAAAGCACAATCGTCAGATGGTCTAATTTAGCCAGAAAAAGCTATTTTAGACTTAGCATT
>Ga0209417_1000891_pt1 | contig 60784 bp, 58 predicted proteins | sample RifGroF2_FD_184002 | JGI IMG/M metagenome (GOLD analysis project Ga0209417, IMG submission 184002) | Groundwater microbial communities from Rifle, Colorado, USA - Groundwater F2 (SPAdes) (version 2) | ecosystem: Environmental > Aquatic > Deep subsurface > Groundwater | place: Rifle, Colorado... | reverse complement strand
ACGGGAAGCCAACCTCAAGATAAGGTAATATAGTTTCCTAGAAGAAGACTAGGTTGATAGGTTTTAGGTGTAAGTGTAGTGATACATTTAGCCAAGAAATACTAATAAAACTAAACCTTTTTTCATTATATTGTAGTGATAACTACTTTCGTCCGTGAATATTGCGGATGGGAGTGGTATCATTACGAGTTAACAGTTAATAGTCATTTAATATGATGTATTGATTGGAAATGAATTTGTTTTTTACACTACAAAATTAGAGTTTGCTTGAAATATAGCATTCTCATCTCAAAGCCCGTCGAAAGACGAGGTAAACAAGGCCCGCCGAAAGGCGCGGCAAGCAAGATTATATTGTCTTGGTGATTCTAGCGAAGGGGGTACACCTGATTCCATCTCGAACTCAGAAGTTAAGCCCTTCAGCTCCGATGATACCTAATTTATTGGGGAAAGTAGGTCGTCGCCAAGACAATGTAATCTTGCTTTTGTTTTTCTCCCAACCTCGCCCTCTTTTTAAGGGGGAGACTGAGAGGGGGTTGTTTTTTATTTTAGTCCGTTTTTATAGCGGGCTTTTTTGTATTCCTTTCCATCTTTGTACTCAAAGGGGGAGATGTCCCTTAGGACAGAGGGGGTTGTAAACTAATTTGTTTTCAAAATCCCTTGCATAAATGCCCTGATGTGGTAGAATTTGGATAAAATTAATTAACTTTAAAAATATGAGCAAGGCAGTTAAAGAGGTGCTTTTACTTTCTGATCTAAATAATAGAAGAAAAGAGAATAAAAAAAGTTCTCTTGTTTTAGATATGATAGAGAGAGCTAAATTGGAATGGGAGTTGACAGCAGATGCTCTGCCTCAGTTAATTTGTATCTTGGATAAAAATGGGAAAATACTGCGTGCTAATCGTGTTTTTGAAAGTTGGAATATTGGATATTTAAATGAAGTGCGAGGAAAAGATCTTCACAATACCCTTCATCCCAACTGTAGCGATTCAAATTGTTATTTGAAAAATAGATGGAAAGTGATTCGAAATAAAATGATAAAAAAAGGTGCTTTTAGAGTAGATGCTCGAGATCGTTTTTTAGAAAAGGATATTCGCGCACATTTTTATCCCATACCCGCCAGACCGCGAGGGAAAAAGACAATAGATAGTTTTGCTGTTATGATTATGCAGGATTTTACTGACATAAAAAATACAGAAGATAGATTGGTAGAATCATATAAATATATTGGCAGTATCAATCGTCGGTTAGATATTCTTTTAAATATAAACAAAACACGGTTAGGGATAGAAAAAAGGGAAATTTTTAGAAATATGAATAATTTTGCAATGGATCTTTTTCAGTCCCAAGTAAGTCTTATTTATAAATTTGAAAAAAATAAAGAATGTTTTAGGTTGCTTTCCGCGAGCAGATTGCCTCATGGATATAAAAATAAAATTAGCAATTTCCCCAAAAAAGCTTCAGAGACAATGGTAAAACTTAAAGAGAAGAAATTAGTAAATCTAGTTGAATGCGGGGGAAAGGGGACGGATAGATTCGAGATGGACGGAAAGTTTAATCAATTTATTTTTGTTCCGCTTATGAATGGAAAAGGCATCTCGGGCATGCTGGTGGCATTATTGTCTAAACCAAGAAAAGTATCCGAAGAGGATATGTTCTTTTATGAGATGTTTTCTTTTAAATTATCCTTTTTTCTTTTGCAAATGAAAATTATGTAGGATAAATCCTTTTTCAATCCGCATTCCTCTTCACCTTTTCAAGGGGGTTGGGAAGATGATTTCTCTTCCCCCTCTCCACTTTTGCCTGCCCCGTCAGATACTTTCTGACTGGGGTACTCAAAGGGGGAGGGTTAGGGAGGGGGTTTATTTTTCAATAATCAATTTCCAATTTTCATTCAATCTTCAATAATTTAATATTCAATTTTATTTTTTTATCTGTCTTTGCGAGAAGGTACTCCGACGAAGCAATCCAGAAATATATTTAATGTCGAGATTTATTTCTCTAGACTGCCACGTAATTTTTGAGTACAAAAATTACTCGCAGAGACGAAGAAAAATAATTGGTCCTGGAGAAGGTTGGATAGTTACTAAATTTTCAGTTGACGGCGGGATTTTTCTGTGCTAGAGTTTAATGTCGACTTGAATAGGTCAAGTTGATAAATACGCGACAAGCGGCGTGACGATATGTGTTCTCGAGTGAAAATGCATTTTTTTGCATGAGTACGCCAGGACAGTAATCGCGTGATCCAGTTTCGCGTAATTTCAAACAAAGGGAGGTGCTATTATGGCACAATTAATCAGTTCGTTAAAAAAGTATTTGATAGGTTTATTTAAGAGGATTTATAAAAGGAAAGAGTATTTAGTTAAAGCAGAAGGAAATTCACCTATTGAGCATAATTTTCGTGAGTGTCCAAATTGCCACGCGCGTGTTTCGAGTCTTGATCCGATTCGTCGTGAGCAAAAATGTTCCTGCGGACAAATTCTTCATAGAAAAGGTAAATATGAAGATGAAAAAAGAATTTTTATTTTGCAGCGTCCGCTGTACGGTAAGCTTTTCAGCATAACCCTAACTATATTTCTTTTATGTATTTTTTTTAACATTCTTATTTTTCGCATCCTGCCAGTTCCAAATGGATATATTAAGCCTGACTTGGATATGGTAGTGGGAATGGGCACAGGGATGGTGCTTTTTATTGCTGGTTTTATTTTATTCATGGCAGCAGATTCACTAGAAATCATTGTGGGTAAGCCCATCCGCTGGATTCCAAAACCGGTTGTTTTTATAGTGGCTTTACTCATCCCATTTTCTTTGTGGTTTCTGTTGTTTTCTCTTCAAATAGATCAAATTAAAGGATATAGCGCTGTTCCGTTTTGGACCGACATTCCGACTCAGCAAGAAGTGTATGATTCGCAAAAGCAAGAAGTAGATCAGATGAAGCCGACAGCGGAGCGGTATTACGTGGCAAAAAAATACTCCGCTAATCCGCAGATTGACCTAATGGAAGAGTTATTGCTTGTCGCGGAGAATGATTTTCCGGGTTTGATGAAAAAATATGACATTGACGCAAAATCATTGAAGCGCGGATCTGACGAAGAAGCTCGACTCTATAAATCGTATTTGTCATATCTTAATTTTCTACAGGCGATGGATATGCATGCATTCCAAAATCAGTGTATCGCTGATCCATGGAACATGCTCACTGCCGGAGTAGCTAATAGCTACCCAGAGGTAGCGGCTACTTGCAGATAGTCTAATAAGATTATCTTTTCAAGGTAAATTGATTTTAAAAAGTTATTCTAATTTAAGGAGGTGAAAAATAAGCAGGTAATTCGACGATTCGAATTCACCTGCTTTTAAATTTTTCCTTCTTCTCCACCTTTTCAAGGGGGAGATGCCGACAGGCAGAGGGGGTTAATATTTCCCCAAATCATTTACGTAAACCTGCCTGCCGGCAGGCAGGTAGGTAAGTAAATTTTCTCTTGCTATTTTATCATTTTTTTATTACAATCAAATATCCTGCTTTAAGTGGGAAAAGTTATTCTAAAACTAAATAGTGGAATGTTGTATACGGGGAATCGTTGAATATCAAGATTAATCTCAATTCAGGAGGAAGACAAATGGACGAGAATGGTAATGTTAGAGTGTTGCTCAATGGAGCTGATGGCCGGATGGGTGAGGAGGTTCTAACCGCGATAAAATTGACGGATGGGATAATTCTGGGTGCAGGCTTGTGCGGAGAAAAAAGTTCCGCATTCAGAGAAAATCTTTTGTTACACTATCTGGATATTTTTCTATATCTAAAAGAAAAAGAAGTTCCATCCATAAGGGAAACAGTGGATATGATAATTGATTTTTCTATTCCCGAAGCAGTGATAAATCTTCTTCGAGAAGCTCATCTGCCAGCAGTTATTGGTGTGACTGGGTTTTCAGAAAAACAGCTGGAAATGATCAGGGGTTTTTCCAAAGAAGTTCCCATCGTTCAAGACTACAATTTCAGCACCGGTGTTTGCATTTTGACTGCAGTTGTGGAAAACATAGCTCGAATCTTTGGATTGGGCTATGACGGGGATGTTCTCGAAATTCATCATAGCATGAAAGCAGATGCCCCTTCCGGCACGGCCATAAAATTGGCTAAAGCCATCGCCAAAGGACGCGGGCAAAATTATGAAGAAGTTGTCAAAATGTCCCGTGTAGGGAAAACTGGCGTTCGACCTGTTGGTGAGATTGGCATTCAATCTTTGCGTTTGGCAGGCGTAGTGGGTGAGCATACTGTTTACCTTGGTGGTTCCAATGAAAGATTGGAGCTCACGCACAAAGCCGGTTCTCGAGCTGTTTTTGCCGAGGGTGCCGTCGCTGCCGCAAAGTGGGTAGTTAATCAGCGACCAGGTCTATACACTATGAGAGATGTATTGGGCTTATAGTCATAAGTCCGCCAGTGGTCCAGATTCTTATCGAGAATCTGGACTGCTTTTATTTTGTGACTAAAAAATATCTTTGCCAAAAAATGTTTTTGGGATTAAGATAGATGTAAATAAATATGTAAACAATCTTTTAAAAAAATAACATGGTCCTTATCGCGATTCTTTTACTATTAATAATAATCGTTGTTGGAGTGTTTTTGGCAGTAAAAGAGGGGAAATGATTTTTTGAAAAAGTATTCATCTACATATATAATTTAAAATCAATTTGTTGGGGATTATCGGCGATGTTTTTTTTGAAATAGTTTTAAAAAAAGGGGGGCTACATGAAGAAAAAGCGCGGTCAGAACTTGTTGACTATATGGAAAATAAAAGCCTGGTTAAATCTGAGCACATTTGCCTTGATGGCATTAACTATTTTCCTGTTGCGGAATGACATATCGAATGCATGGAGGCTGTTCCGATACAATCTCGGACCATGATGCGAGGTCGCAATAAATTAGAAGTAAGAAATCCAAAATTGGTAAGGCCAATTTTGGATTTTATATTTTTTGCGATGGAGATAAATCATTAAATGTAGGGCTATATTGGATGTGTGTTACAACTATTTAAATTGCTTTATTTCTTTGCAAAATACAATCTTTAGGCGTAGAATAGGATTAATTAATTATTTTATTTACTTACATATGTAAGTAATCTTAATATGAGAAAAATAAAATTATCTAAAGATCTCAAGGAAATCAAAAAGAGGATTGATAAAATTAAGAAGTTTGGACATGGAAAAAGCGGGATGTGTATTGAGGTTGATTATTTTAAATCATCTTTTTGGCTAAGGGATGATGATGGAATCCCATTCCAGCCCTTCGTAATTATGTTTATCCACAAAGAGTCATGTTTTATGCTAAAAACGCACATGGTTATTCCGAATGATAAATTTAGAATAGAATTTTTTGAGCAATTGTTAGATGTTCTTGAAAATAATCAATTTTTAATCGGGAAAATTAAGGTTAAAAAGCAAGACCTGTTTGATTTATTTGAGAAAACAGCCACAGATCTTGGTATTAGAGTAGAGCTTAGTAAGCGATTGACAGGAATTGAGTTTGCCAAAAGAGATTTTAATCAATTTTTTAAATAGAAAATAATTATATAATTATTATTTACTTACATATGTAAGTAAATATGTAAGTAAACTTTTTTTAAAAAATAATATGAAAAAAATACACGAACAAAACGTCAGAAAGTTAACCAAAGTCGGGCGCCAATCAATCGCTGTCACAATTCCGATTGAAATCGTAAGAGAGCTAAAGTGGCGCGACAAGCAAAAAGTGGTAGTAGAAAGAGTAAGGGGCGGGGTGATGATTAAGGATTGGAAATAGATAAGCTGTTTTTAAAGTTAGTTTACATTGCCGTTGACAATGTAAACAAAATAGGCTAATATGTTTATATTACCATAACTAATGTAAACAAATTGTAAATATGATAAATAAGATAAAAATTGGTCGTTATATTAAACAAAAAGAGGGATTTGAGTCCTTTATTCCCTTTGATTTTCCACCAAAAGAAGGCTTTAAAATAAGTCCAAAGCTTTACAAAAAACATGAAGAAGCAATTCGTTTAGTAGGAAAATTAGATGGCATAACTCGTCTTTTGCCTGATAAGGATTTTTTTATTTCTATGTTTATTATAAAAGATGCAACTTACTCGAGTCAAATTGAGGGAACGAAAGCTACTTTCCAAGATGCTGTGGCTGCACCAGTTACGGAGGAAAAAAATAGAAAAAATTCAGATGTCGATGATATTGAACATTACATAAAAGCGGTCAATTTTGGAATTAAAAGGACGAAAAATTTTCCAATTTCTCTGAGATTTATTAGAGAGCTTCATGAAAAATTAATGGTTTGCGCTCGTTGTACCCAGCATGCTTATCCTGGTGAGTTTCGAAGTTCGCAAAATTGGATTGGAGGCAAAACGCCGACTGATGCTTCTTTTGTCCCGCCAACTATTAGTGAAATGCAAAGAGCATTGGGTGATTTGGAAAATTTTATTCATACAGAGGATGATTATCCCGCACTTGTTAAGACGGGAATTATTCACGCACAATTTGAAACTATACATCCATTCACTGACGGCAATGGACGAACTGGGAGAATGTTAATTGCAATGTATATGCATCATTTAGGAATTTTAGAAATGCCAGTTTTATATCTTTCCAGTTATTTTAAAAAATATCAAAAACTTTACTATCAAAAACTTCAAAGTTATCATGATGAGAACTCTAACGTTGAAGACTGGTTGGAATTTTTTATTGAAGGTGTGGCTGAAATTGCCAGTTCTAGTATTGACACGTGTACGCAAATCACGAGTCTTCGCGATCGTGATTTTGCTAAGATGCAAAAACTCGGAAAAAAGTCAGCTGAGTCAACTTTGGAAATTGTTCGAAAATTATTTGGTCAGCCGATTGTGGGTGTTGCTGAAATTATGAAGTGGACAGGATTTACTGCTCCTGGGGCATATAAAGTTATTGAAAGACTTAGAAAACTAAAAATCCTTGAGCCGTTAGATAGTGTTAGTTATGATAAGAAATATATTTATGCTGATTATTATGAAATTTTTGATGAGACATATAAGGAAGTAAGAAAAAAAATAAATAGACATATTTAGTTGGAGTAGATGCAAAAATATAATTTTAGGCGTAGAATAGGATTAATTAATTATTTTATTTACTTACATATGTACGTAAATGTGTAAGTAAATCTTTTTTAAAAAACAATGACAATTATGATGCTTATATTGATTCTTTTAGTTTTAATAATAATTACGGTGGGGGTGTTTTTGGCTGTGAAAGAATAAAAAATGACCCGATGCATTTGTTGACGCATCAGGCCATTAGACTTCGCTGAGGTTGGGGCCGGAGATTAAGCCGTCTCTTCGGCCGATTCGGCAAGTTTTTCTCTGATATTTTCCACGTGCATCTGATTTTTGGGATCTTCCTCGAATTGCTTGAGGAGTGATTCTGTCTCCGAAGAAACAGCATCTCTCTTTTGAATCAGATAGAAGTAGGCGCCAGGTGCCATGAAAGAATCGGTGGCGATTAAGTTGGCAAGAATTTTTTCAGCTTTCTTATCGCCTTCTTCTACGAAGATGATGCCGATTTCGTTGACAGCTTGCCCAATTGGAACAGTTGAAGAGCGGAAGCATCCACAGCCGTCGCACATTGGTGCGATAACTCCTTCGCAACCCTCGCCGTTTATTCCGCCGTTTACGATGGCAGTTAATTCTTCAAGGGACAAGGCGGTCATTCTTTTGTATTTTTTCATTTGTTCCTCCTCTTTTTTACATTTGAAATTTCTCAGTTTTCACCAGATCCTTTATCTAGCGACTTTTAAATATAGCAATAAAAATCACTCCTGTCAATTGCTTTATTTTGCTTTATTTTGCAAAATACAATCTTTAGGCGTAGAATAGGATTAATTAATTATTTTATTTACTTACATATGTAAGTAAATCGGAAGAGGCAAAATTTTTTAAGTAAAATAAAAACCCCTTTTGGGGAAGCATGCCTTATAAGTTTGTAACGTCTAGACTATGGCCAACCGATGGATGGGAACATCTAGAACAACTCATAAAGGTCTTATTGCTTATTTAAATAATAGCATAGCAATCCAGTAATTTTAATACACCCCTGTGGATAAGTTTAGAATATCCAATGTTTAAACTATTGATTTTGCTACTTTTAAAATATGGTATTGTGGCATAGGATTCAATAAGGGATATAAAAGCAAAAAAACCTGTCGGTTTCGCATTGTGAAGAGGCGTGACAGGTATTAATACTTAAATGATAACATATTTATGAAATCTGACAATAGATTTTTATCGCAATTCCTCACTGACCATTACAACAAAAACGGGGGCGTCTTTGCGAGGAAGGTAATCCTGACGTGGCAATCCAGAAATACATATTTAATTTATGGATATTAAACTAGACTGCCACGTAATCTCTGAGTACAGAAATTACTCGCAGAGACAAACTAAATAAAAGCATAAATAGAGGGTCAGTAAGGTGGGTGTAAATAAATTTAAATAAAAACAATATGAAAAAGCTAAATGAGCAAAATGTGAGAAAGCTAACCAAGGTCGGTCGCCAATCAATCGCTGTTACCTTGCCGATTGAGATTGTGAGGGAGCTAAAATGGAAAAATAAACAGAAGGTTGTAGTTGAGAGAGTGAGGGGTGGGGTGATGATTAAGGATTGGAAGAAATAAATTTTATTTTTATAAAAACATGAAAAATGTAAAAAATGAAACAATTGAGTTTGATATTGATGAAATTAATTTTCATCCTGTTTTAAAAGACGTAGAAAATATGTTTTATTTGTTTCTTCTTTCTATTAGATCTTTATCTGATTTAGATGTACAAAATATATTGAGAACAAAAGATAGCACTCAGGAAGGTTATTTAATGTTTGTTAAAATGTTGGATAAATTTAATCATACGACGAATCTTAAAATAGAGCGGAATGGAACCATCGCAATATCCAAAATGAATGTGCTCAAAGAGATGATTTTTATGGGTAAAGCCATGGCGATTATTGCTTATGATTTTTTATCACTTTCAAAATATAATGCAATTATCAATAAGGACATTGAGTTTCAGTTTTTGAGACATGTTAGAAATGGAGCTGCTCATAATAATAAATTTAATTTAAAAGATGAAAATGGAAATTGGAAGATAGAGGAAGGAAAAAGTATTGAGTGGGGAGGTATGAAAATTGACAAAAGGTTACAGGGTACCAATGTTTTTAATGATTTTATTTCAATATTTGCAGTATTTTTACTGGCAAAACATTTTTCAGATAAATTGATAGAAATAGACAACAGTAATGGGTTAAAATAAATATTTGTAGTATAAATTATTATAAAGATGTAAAAGCTGTTAATAAAACAAAGAAGATTCGTTGTATATTTTAAAAGCAATATGAATAATAATTTTAAAAATTCTGATTATTATAAAAAAATTTTTCTTTTCCATGATTCTATTGTCAATAGGATAATATCACGGGAAAGTGGCTGGCTAGAATTCAAGGAGTCATTCAATTGGAACTCAAGAGATAAATATGCCAAAAGTATGGCAGCTTTTGCAAATAACAAGGGAGGATTTATTGTTTTTGGCGTGAAGGATAAACCACGTGATTTTGTCGGTCTTCAAAGTTGTAATTTTGAAACAATAGATGAATCAAAAATAACAGAATATTTAAATAGTGTTTTTTCTCCAGAAATTTTATTCGAAAAATTTTTAATTACAGTACAATCAAAAAACGTTGGTATTTTATATGTACATCAGTCAAATGTAAAGCCAATTGTCTGTCTAAAGTACGATGGTGATTTAAAGGAAGCAGAAATTTATTATCGCTATAACGCAAGAAGTGAAAAAATGAAATATCCCGAAATTAAAATTTTGCTGGACATTATTAAAGAAGATGAGCGAAAAAACTGGATGGAACATTTTGAAAAAATATCAAAGATTGGTCCAGCAAATGTTGCAATAATGGATATTGTGGGAGGTGAGGTTAGTGGAAGGGGTGGAACACTCATGATTGATAGAAAATTAGTTCCTAAGCTTAAATTTATAAGTGAAGGACGTTTTAAAGAGGGCGGAAAGCCAGTATTGAAACTTATTGGAGACGTCAAGCCAGTCTCTGCCATCGCTAAATCAAAAAACATAGGAGGTGGTGTGCGAATTACGAATGATCCAAGTGCCCCAATGATAAGACTTGAAGAGGAGGATATACTAAGAAAAAAATATCCACTTAGCTATAATGAATTAATAACAGAATTAATTAAAAGATATAAAAATTTTGTAAGAAATAGTTATTTTCATAAGCTACGAAAAGAATTCATGATAGATAAAAATTTAAGTAGAACACGTTATCTTGATCCGGACAATCTAAAAGGTACTAAAAAAGATTTTTATAGCCCAGATATTATAAAGAAGTTTGATAAATATTATATAAAAAAGAGAAAGTAGCCAGTAGACAAAAAGTATTATTGATTCAACGTTTATAAATATGCTTAATATTTTTTGCAGGCAGTAGATTTTGTGAGTTGGGCAATTTTTAGAAAGTATGAGAGAAATGACTATGAATATTATGATGTTATAAAAGATAAAATTGTAGAAGAAAAGCTTTTATTTTCTTAATTTTAGATAAAAGAAAGCCCTCTGCTTTGACGAGACGCCTTACGGTATCTCAACACAGAGGGAATTACTTCTATTAATAAGATAGCATATTTGATAGGTTTTTGCAATACTTGTCAGGTTGTGCAACATTTAATTTACGTAAATATGTAAGTAAATTTATTTTGAGATCCTGAATCAAGTTCAGGATGACAAATCGTAGGTTTGAAATGACAATCAGTAAAGGCGTTTGTTAAAATGCTAACGTGTTAATATGTTAAAATGGATTATGAATATTATAAACAAAAACGAATCTGATATGCGTTGGTGCAAGGGGAAATCTTGGGTGGTGAGATTGCCTGTTTTGGCTTTTATGATTTATCTTTTTTACCAAAATACATTCAATCATAAGTACCAAAAAAGTTCAGTCATTTTCCGCGTATGTTGATATTTGACCGGAATAAAAATAATTTTTTGACAAAATATTTGTTTAAAGATAGACTTTGAATTGAAAACATTTGGTTGCTTTTGTGTATAATGTTTACCCAAAAATATCAACTTAACAAATGTGAATGGGAGGATTTTGTTATGGACATTATGGGATTTTTGTTGGGCATGTTGGCACTGGCAGCTTTCAAATTTTTGATCTTTCTCTGTAGGGGAGTTGCGACGTTATGGCGCGATCTTAATTTTGCGGGAACATTGTGATGTTTCGATGATCTCACAAAAAATGAAATCCAGAACTGGCAACGCTAGATCTGGATTTAAAATTGTAAAAAATTATTTACGTAAATATGCGAGTAAATTTTGAGAATTTATTTTTCAGGAGATCGAACAAATTTTTCAACTTCTCTTTCTATATCTTTATAATTCGCGAGCCATTTTATATGGGAGTTTCGTTTAAACCAAGTCATTTGGCGTTTGGCGTAATTTTTTTCCGCCAGGTAAATTTTCTCCAGTAATTCTTCTTCGGATGAAATTTCTCCCCTTAAATACATAGGAATTAATTTGTAGCTTAATCCAAAGCTCATTATTTTTTTCCAACTCAAACCGTTAGCGTGAAGTTTCTCAACCTCAGCAATCATTCCTTCTTTGAATCTATTTATTACATTTAATTTTATTCTTTCGTGTAAAATTTCTTTTTCTCGTTTAACTCCTATCTGTAAAAAATCATAGTTCTTAGTTCTTGGTCCACGGTTCATAGATGGAACTTTGCCAAGAGTTTTACAGATTTCAATCGCACGAATAATGCGTATTTTATTTTTAGTATCAACTGTTTTAGCTCGCTCGGGGTCAAGTTTTTTTAATTTTTCCAATAATTTTTCCAAACTTTCTCTCTCTAATTTTGCTCGAAGTTCCCAATTGGGTTTCACCTCGGGATATGTTATGTCGTCGACAATAGCTTGAATCCAAAAACCAGTTCCTCCGCAAATGATAGGAAGCTTGCCTCGTTTTAATATATCTTTGATATATTTGTCCGCTCGTTTTTTAAATTTAACTACATTAAAATCTGTCTTGGGACTGATGATGTCTAGCATATGGTGGGAAATTCCTTCGGAGATAAATACTTTTTTTCTATTGAGATCCCTCGACAAGCCTGCCTGCCGGTAGGCAGGGCTCGGGATGACAGACTCTGCTGAGCCTGTCACTTTTCCAGTGCCTACATCCATTCCTTTGAAAATTTGTCTGGAATCGGCCGAAATTATCTCGCCATTAAATTTTTCGGCAAGTTTAATAGCTGCGGAAGATTTGCCACTGGCAGTGGGGCCAAGGATAACGATTATTTTATTGCTTTTCATATATTTCTCCTTCTAAATTCCAAGTACTAATTTTGGTAATTTTTACTTTAACGAATTTTCCAATTAAATTTTGAGATCCTTCGACAAGTTCGGGATGACAGTTTACACAAACTGTCGCTTTTACATTTTTGAGAGTGCGGGTTTTACCAAAGTAAGCGCCGTTTTTTTGACTTTCAATTAAAACATCTAAAGTTTTATTTAAATAATGTTTATTATTTTCTAGAGAAGTTTTTTTGAGAATTTCATTAAGATATTTTTCACGTCTTTCTTTTTCGATTTTGCTAATATTATCTTTCATGAGCCAAGCAACGGTCTGGGGGCGGGGGGAAAATTGTCCAAAATAAACCATGTCATATTTAGCCTTGCGCATTACTTGGGCAGATTTTTCCAATTGGATTTTAGTTTCGCCGGCAAATCCGACAATTATATCGGATGATAATGAAAATATCGCACCAGGCTTATTTTTTTTGAAACCTTCCTTTATTTTTTCAATCAGTTTTAAATAATGATCGCGAGTATATTTACGATTCATATTTTCAAGCACCACATTGTCGCCTGATTGAATGGGGAGATGAACTGATTCACAAACTTTATCTAGAGTAGTTACAGTTTCGATTAACTCATCGCTCATATCTTTGGGATGAGATGACAGAAAGCGAATCCAAAAATCTCCAGGAATATTATTTATTGCTTTTAATAAATCAGAAAAATTTATAACGCCCCCTCTGTCGCGAGTACGCGACATCCCTGCCCGCAGTGTTACAGCGTTTGCAGGCGGGTCCCCCGAGTACAGGGGAGAAGGGGAGTGGTATGAATTCACATTTTGTCCCAATAAAGTTATTTCTTTGTAGCCTTTTTTGATAAGCTCCTTAATTTCTTCAAGGATTTCATCAGCTGGACGAGAGATTTCTCTTCCGCGGGCATAGGGAACCACACAGTAAGCGCAAAAGTTATTGCAGCCAGTCATGATAGGAATGCTGGCAGAGAAGGTGTTTGTGTATTTTGGATTGGTAGATAGGTAGTTTATTTTTTCTTGAGTGGATTTATAATTTTTAATTTCGAATTTTTTATATATAAAATTTTCTAAAAGATGTATGTCTTTGATGGGGAAAAATAAATCTACTTTTTTAGCTAGAATTTTCTGCACGTCTTTTCGTTGGGCAATGCACCCGGTGAGGACTATTTTTATTCGTGGATTATTTTTTCGCAGGTTGTGAATCTGGCCAAAAGCGCGGTCTTCTGGCATTTTGCGAACTCCGCAACTATTAAAAATTACCAAATCAGCGTTTGTTTTTTCTTTAGTCGGCTTAAGGCCATGGGATTCTAAAAAAGAAGCCATTCTTTCTGAGTCAGAAAAATTCATCTGACAACCAAAAGTTTTAATAAAATATCTAAGCATATTAACATTTTAGCATATTAACAATTTAGCAAACTGATAGTCGTAGCACTTTTATTATTTACAATAATCGTAAGTATATATTAGCTTACTTTATTTTTCGGCAATAATCAATGTTTGTTTTTAATCATAGTTGTTTTGGGGTTAGTTTTGTGCTAAAATATGTTCATAACTAGTAGAATAATAAAAATAAAAAATATGATAAAAGTAGCGATAAATGGTTTCGGTAGAATCGGACGCCCTTCCTTTAAAATAATTTTTGAAAGAGAAGATATGGAGGTAGTGGCAATAAATGATTTAGCAGATGCGGAAAATTTGGCTTATCTTTTAAAATATGATAGCGCCTATGGAGTTTATGGCAGAGAGGTTAAATCGGCAGAAGGAAAAATAATTGTAGATGGAAAAGAAATTCCAGTTTTTGCCGAGAAAGATCCCAATAATCTTCCTTGGAAAGAGCTGGAGGTAGATGTTGTGCTTGAATGTACAGGTATTTTTATTACTAGAGAAGGCGCAACTGGGCACATTAGTGCTGGTGCAAAAAAAGTAGTTATCTCCGCGCCAGCCAAAGATGAGAGTATCAAGACTTTTGTGATGGGTGTAAATGAAAAAGAAATAACTAACGAGGACGATATTATTTCCAATGCGTCTTGCACTACAAATTGTTTGGCTCCAGTGATGAAAGTTTTGAATGATGAATTTGGAGTAGAAAAAGCCATGATGACAACGGTGCATAGCTACACTTCGACTCAAACTATAATTGATGTAGCTACCGGTAAAGACAAACGACGAGGAAGAGCTTCTGGTCAAAGTGTTATCCCAACAACTACTGGAGCAGCGATCGCTACAACTCTCGTAATTCCAAGTTTAAAAGATAATTTTGACGGAATGGCTTTCCGAATTCCTACAATTGTTGGATCAGCTTGTGATTTGACAGCTATTTTGAAAAAAGATGTGACGGAGAATGATATTAATGATGCCCTTGCTCGTGCAGAACAAAATTACCTAAAAGGCATATTGCAAGTTACGGATGAGGCTTTGGTTTCCCATGATATTGTAGGAAATTATCATTCAGCTATTGTTCAAAAGGAGCTAACCAAAGTAGTTGGTGGAAATTTTGTTAAAGTTATTGCTTGGTATGATAATGAATGGGGCTATTCTTGTCGCCTAGTAGACATGGCTAATTGTGTAGGAAAAATAAAATAAAAAATATGTTTGATATCATTATTAAAAACGGAGTAGTTATTGATGGAACTGGCGGTCCGATGCAGAAAGTAGATATTGGCATCAAAGAAGGTGCTATAGCTGAAATTGGAGATTTGCATAATGAAAAATCGGATAAATTAATTGACGCTACAGACAGGTATGTAACGCCTGGTTTTATTGATGTGAATAATCATTCAGATACACGCTGGAGGATATTTTCCGCTCCGAAATTGGAGAGCCTTATCCATCAAGGGATAACAACAATTATTGGCGGCAATTGCGGTTCGTCATTGGCGCCTTTACATAATCCAGAGATGATAAAGTCCATCAGAAAATGGTTTGATATAAATAATATCAATATTAATTGGGTTACGGTAAAAGATTTTTTAAAAGAGGTTGAAAAAGCCAAATTGTCAGTTAATTTTGGAACGATGGTGGGGCATAGTACTTTGCGAAGAGGCGTGATTGGTGATGCGACAAGAGATTTGACGGAAGATGAATTGCGGGTAATGGAAGATATGGCCAAAAAGGCGATGAAAGATGGGGCTTTTGGTATTTCTACTGGGCTTATTTATTCGCATGCCAAGCTTGCTCCCAAAAGCGAGATCGAAAGATTAAATAAAGTTGTGGATAAATTTAATGGTGTGTATGCTACCCACATCAGGGATGAATCGGACAATATCTTGGAATCAATAACTGAAGCTATAGAAACAGCTACAAATTCCAATAAAAATTTACATATTTCCCATCTGAAAATAATGGGGGAGAAAAATTGGTGCCTCGTAGACAAAATTTTGGATAAAATAGCTGAGGCTAAGAATTCAGGTATTAACGTGAGCTTTGATGTATTCCCTTATACTGCCACTGGTTCAGTTTTGTATACTTTTCTACCAGAGTGGGCATCTAAAGGTGGTAGAAAAATGATGTTATCAAGATTAAAGGACGACAGCTTGAAGGAAAAAATAATAATAGAAATGAGAGCTGATAGCATTGATTACGCCAAAATAATCGTGGCTATGTATTCAATGGGAAAAACATTAACTCGGCGGATAATTGCGGATATTGCCCAATCTCAATGTAAAAGTCCGGAGGAAATAGTTATTGAATTGCTGATAGCTAGCGAGGGCAGAATTATAACGATAACAGATGCCTTGGATGAAGAAAATTTAGAAAAAATTATACAACATCCTTTAAGTGTGGTATCCTCTAATGGCTCTGGCTATGATTTGGAATACAAAAGCACTGGAGAGCTGGTCCATCCTAGGGATTTCGGATCATTTCCCAAGGTATTGGCTTATTATGTAAAGAAAAAAAGAATTCTAAGTTGGGAAAGGGCGATACAAAAGATGAGCGGAGCACCGGCTGAAAAGTTCGGAATTCATAAAAGAGGTATTATTAAAAAAGGCAATCGCGCTGATATTGTCGTTTTGGATCCGGAAACAATAAGCGATATGGCGACAATCAACAAACCTTACCAATATTCAATAGGCATAAATTATGTTTTAGTTAACGGCAAAATAGCCCTAGAAGAAGGCGTTTTTGTCGATGCAGAAAGCGGTGAAGTTATTCTAAAAAAGTAGAGCTGACTAATACCAAATAAACTAAATCTATTTCACAACGTTTGTCATCTTGAGCGGAATTGATCCGCCAGCTGGCGGAGAAATGAAGTCGACCGCGTGTCGCTATAGCTTTAGCGGTGGCGCAAAGATCTAGGATTAGATTCCTCGATTTCGTTCATCCTCTTTGGGGTCGGATTCACTTCACTCGGAATGACATAATAGAAGCAATTAAGTTAATCTGGTATAAAAAGCTAAGCGTGTAAGTTTTAAAAATTGCAAAAAACGTGAATACTAATTATTTTAAAAATAAAAAAATAACAGTTTTTGGACTCGGTCTTTTGGGCGGGGGGCTAGGTGTGGTTAAATTTATCGCCAAGCATGGGGCTAAAAAAATAATAATAACTGATATAAAAAGCAAGGAAGAATTGCGCCGATCTATCGAAAAGCTAAAAGGCATTAAAAATATAGAATTTGTCTTAGGCTATCATCGGATAGAAGATTTTACGAAAGTGGATATGATTATAAAAAATCCGCAGATTCCTTGGAGTAATAAATATATCAAAGAAGCTTTGGACAATAAAATCTCAGTTGAAATGGATTCTAGTTTATTCTTTAAGCTTTGCAAAAATAAAATAATCGGCATAACCGGTACCAAGGGAAAAACAACAACGTCATCAATGATTTTTGATTTGTTAAAAAATTCCGGATTAAATCCCATCAAAGTGGGCGTGGGCGAGGAGTCTGTCTTGGATAAATTGGAAAGTTTAAGGAATGATTCAATTGTTGTTTTTGAATTATCCAGTTGGAGATTATCTGCTTTGGGCAGAGCTAAATTAAGTCCGCAGATAGCGGTTTTTAAAAATATCTTTCCAGATCATCTGAACTATTACAACGGGATGAAGGAATATATTGAAGATAAAGAGAATATTTGTCGCTATCAAAAACCCAATGATTGGTTTATATTTAACAGTGAAGATGAAATTGTAAGGGAAATTGCGCAAGGCGTGAAATCTCAAATTTTAAGTTTTTCTTTTAAAAGAGAAAATGGTGGCAGATCGGTTTTTTATGAAGATGAAAAAATATATTTAAACGACGGTATTGACATAAGGAAAGTTGTGAGTAAAGATAAACTTATAAATTTCAGCAAACACAACGTCTCAAATCTTTTGGCGGCTGTCGGAGTGGCGTTTGCTTTGGGAATTGATTTTTTAAAAATTAAAAAGGCAGTTCTGAAAATAAGCCCAGTTAGCCATAGATTGGAATTTGTGGCTGAAATCAGCGGGGTTAAATATTATAATGATAGTGCCGCTACAATTCCAGATGCAGCTATGGTGGCTATTGATTCTTTTGATAGACCCATCATTTTGATTGCAGGAGGGTCGGATAAAAATCTTGATTTTTCTGATTTTGCCAAGGTTATTTCCGAAAAAATTAAAGGCATAATTTTTTTGAAAGGCAATGCTACAGAGAAATTAATTGAAAAATTAACAAAAAATACCCCCAACAGAGAACATAAGCGATTTGAAATATTCGATTCAATGGACAAGGCGGTAGAAGAAGCTACTCGAGTTGCCGATAGCGGGGATATTGTTTTGCTTTCTCCTGGAGCGGCTAGTTTCGGATTATTTGAAAATGAATTTGATAGAGGTGATAAGTTTAAAAAAGCAGTTAAAAATTTAAAGAATTAATCTTGTATGAATAAATATTGCTATTATGACGGAAAAGTTGTCGAGTTAAATGAAGTGAAAATCAGCCCTTACGATCTTGGTTTTATGCGGGGATATGGAATATTTGATGCCATGAGAACTGCCAACAGAGCTCTTTTTTGTTTTAATGAGCATTGGAATAAATTTGAGAAATCAACTCGGGAGCTGGGTTTGAAAATTCCAATTTCCCAAGAAGAATTTAAAAATGTTGTCGATGTGCTTTTGGAAAAAAATAATTTAAAAGAGGCTGCGATAAAAACAATTTTAACTGGCGGGAAGTCAGATAACGGTTTTTATAAATCAGAAGACAAAGAAACTTTTTTGATTTTAGTGGATGATTTGGATAAATTTGCTGTGGCTGAGGAGTTTTATAAAAAGGGTTGGAAATTGATATCTTTGGAATATCAACGATATTTGCCAGAAATAAAATCATTGAATTACTTAGCCCCGATAAAAAACCAAAAAGAGAAAACAAACAGTAACGCGCAGGAAATAGTTTATAAAAAAGATGGAAACATTTTGGAATGTTCGACAAGCAATTTGTTTATAGTTAAAGATGGAATTATTGTGACTCCGCAGAAAAATATTTTTTTAGGAACGGTTAGAAATTTAGTTATCGATATTGCAAAAAGTAATAATTTTATTTTAGAAGAAAGAAATATTGCAATAGATGAATTGTTATCTGCAGAAGAGGTTTTCGTTACAGCTACTTACAAAAAAATAGTGCCGGTTATAAACGTAGATAATGTGATGATTGGAAATGGAAAAGTGGGCGATGTAACTAACAAATTAATAGAATTATTAAATGAGCTTATAAAAAATTACGCTTAATTTCAAATTATATGACAAAAGATTTTTATGATTTAATTATTATTGGAGCAGGACCCGCCGGTTTAAATGCGGCGCTTTACGCATCGCGCTATGGATTAAAGAATGCAGTAGTGGGCGGAGTGCCGGGGGGACTAACTTCTCAAATTCATGAAATCGGCAATTGGCTCGGTTCTCCGGAGATTTCCGGTTTTGAGTTTGTCAAAAATTCAACCGAGCATGTTAAAAAATTTGGTACTGAAATTATCGGATATCTGGTAGATGAAATAATCAGAAGTGAGGACGGAAATTTTGATGTTTTATTATCTGACGGAGACAAATTGAAATCCAAAACAATTTTAGTGGCGACTGGCTCAAAGCATCGAAATTTGGGTGCAGTTGGAGAAAAAGAATTTTTGGGCAAAGGGGTCTCTTATTGCGCAACTTGTGATGGATTTTTTTATCGAGATAAAATCGTGGGAATTGTCGGAGGAAATGACAGTGCTGTTTCCGCGGCTTTGTTTATGGCGAATATTGCTGCAAAAGTTTATATAATCTACCGTGGAGAAAATTTAAGAGCCGAAAATTTTTGGCTCGAAGCAGCTCAGAAAAATAAAAAAATAGAAATAATTCGCAACACCAATATCAAAGAAATAAAAGGAGATAAGAAGGTTGAGGAAGTTTCCTTGGATAATATTTATCAAGGTAAAGATGTGTTAAAATTAGACGGGGTTTTTATTGAAATCGGCTTTATTCCTAGCGCTGAAATGCTGAAAAAAACAGGCATAGATCTGGATGAAGAGGGTTATGTTAAAATTGAAAAAGACGGGCGGACTTCCGTAAAAGGAATTTGGGCGGCTGGAGATATTACTACCGGATCAAATAAATTTAAGCAAATAATTACCGCGGCTGCTGAGGGCGCGATCGCAGCTAGCAGTATTCAAGAATATTTAAGAAAATAAAAATATGAAAGCAACTCTCTTTATGGCAATTTCAATAAACGGTTTTGTGGCTCGACTCAATGGCGATGAAGATTTTTTATCCAATGAAAACTGGAAGTGCTTGTTGAGCTATGCAAAAAAATATGAGCATTTAATTTGGGGGAGAAAAACTTATGAAGCCGTGAAATCTTGGGGCGGAGATTATTTAGAGAGCCTAAAGGATATTTCCATAATCGTAGTGTCAAAAAATAATAAGTCTTTTTCGGAAAAAAATGTAACAGTATGTCAGTCACCGCAAGAAGCTATTAAAATAATTAAAGGCAGAAAATATAAAAAAGCATTTTTATCGGGCGGTCCTTCTTTAAATTCATCTTTCGCTGAAGCTGGTTTAATTGATGAAGTTATCCTTAACTGTAATCCGGCAATAATAAGTGATGGCATAAATTTATTCAGTAAGGGAGATTTTGAATTGAATTTAAAATTTGAAAAAGTTGATGAATTTTCTTCGGGTATAATCCAATTACATTATTATGTTTTGTAAATATATTAACTCTCTAATTGCGCCATGTGGCAAATTGAATTATTTAAAATTTTAATCTTATGATAAAAGAACTTCCAAACTTAAATGTGGAAAAATTAAAAGAGTATGTAATAATTGAAGGAAACATCAAACAGCTAGAGCAAATTGTTGCTGTTAATGGTGAGATATTCAAGGGAATGTATGAATCTGAACCTTACTCATTTAATCAATATCAAGAAAGATTAAAGAACCTGGAGCCAAAAATATTTGTAGCAAAAATTGGTGATCGGATTATTGGCAATTCTATTTCTTATAATAAAGAAAATTCTCTTTATGTTTGGATTATGGGAGTATTAAAGGATTGTAGGAATAAGGGGATTGCCACTAAGCTTTTTGAAAATAATGAACAGTTTGCAAAAGAAAATAATTATGAATCGGTAATTGCAAAGGTTTACAATGTTTCTCAGGAAATGATCAGACTTCTTTTGGCACGAAATTATCAAATAGTGGATATTGAAAAATCAGATAGTAATCCAAAATATAATGCCGTGCATCTAAAATTAAAAATATAAATTTATAATTTTATGCGAATTGGAATTGATGCTAGGTTTTATGGAAGCGTAGGTAAGGGCTTGGGGCGTTATGCGCAAAAATTAATAGAGAACTTGGAAAGGATTGATAAGGAGAATCAATACTTTGTTTTTTTATTGAAAGAAAATTTTGATGAGTTTCAACCTAGAAATAAAAATTTTAAAAAAGTCTTAGCTGATTACCGCTGGTATACTTTTTCTGAACAGATAAATATGCCCAAACTTTTAAATAAATACGATCTAGATATTGTTCACTTTCCTCATTTCAATGTGCCGATTCTTTATCGCAGGAAATTTATTATTACTATCCATGATTTAATCCTACTGCATTTCCCCACTCTTAAAGGGACAAAACTTAATCCTATTTTTTATTGGATTAAGTTTTTGGCTTATAAATTAGCTATTGGTAGTGCGGTGCGCAGATCAAAAAAAATAATCACCGTCTCCAAGTTTAGCAAGAAAGATATTTTGGCCAACTACCCATTTTTGACAAAAGACAAAGTGGCAGTAACTTATGAAGCGTGTGATTTAAAAAACAAAATTAAAGTCTCCGCAAAAGGCAATGAGGAAATTTTAAAAAAATATGGTATAATCAAACCGTATTTGGTTTACGTGGGCAATGCTTATCCGCATAAAAATTTGGATAGGCTAGTCGATTCTTGGAAGATTTTTTTGAATAAATCCAAAGATGAAAAAGATTTTGCGCAATCTCCGTATTTAGTTTTGGTGGGCAAAAAAGATTACTTTTACAGCAAGCTCGCAAAGAGGATTAGCGCAGATAAAATGGAAAATGTTATTTTAACAGGATTTGTCCCGGACAATGAATTGGACTTGGTATATGAAAAAGCAACTGCTTATATTTTCCCTTCACTTTATGAAGGATTCGGATTACCACCACTGGAGGCGATGGAAAGAGGTCTCCCTGTAGCTACTAACGCACATGGTTGTATGCGGGAAATATTAGGAAAGAGTGCTTATTATTTTGATGGAAAAAAAATTGATTCAATAATTGAAGCGATAAGGAAAATGTTTTTGGATGCTAGCTTAAAAAATGAATTGATAAACAGAGGCTACAAGCAAGTGCTGAAGTATGACTGGAAAAAAATGGCTAGAGAAACATTGGATATATATGAAAAAATATAAGACTTACGCGTTTGGATATTTAGAAACTATAGTTGAAGCAGCTCAAACGTATAAGTCTTAAAATATAAAAATTTTCAGATATTATGAAAGATATAAAACAAAATAACCGCAGGTATGCAGATAATTTTTCTCAGGAGAGAGCTCGAAAAGCTTGCTTTGACAATGAAATTAAATGCCAGGTCTATAGATTTGGAGAAGTTTTCAAAATAGATGATGAAATTATTGCAAAAGAGTGTGACCAGAAAGCAATGATAAACTATGTTGATAATTCCATTAAAGAGAGTTTATTTATTCCGAGTGAGGATATTTATAAGGATTTAGATCAAGATTTCAAGAGTGTTGTTATAAAAAAAGAAAAGAGATTTTTTTTATTTTCTTGGATGGTGCTATCCCCAATTGTTCTTTGTGTGGTTTTCTTGGGCGCGATGTATGTTCAAAAGGGAATAAAAACTCAGGGAAAAGTTTTGGGCGTAAGCAAGGAGGCTTATAATAATATTAATATAGCTTTGGGTGGAGTCAAAGAGCGGAATTTTTCAATGTCAGAAAATAAATTCGGTGAAGCTTATGAAAATTTTGCAGAAATTTCTGCTTCGCTCGAAGGCTTAGGTAAGGGTGTGATTTCCATTTCTCGTTTTGTTCCCGGTGCTTCAAAACTTTCTTCAGGCTACCATGCCATCGAAGCCGGCAAGAATCTTTCTTTGGCGGGGGAAAAAATTAGTCAAATAGCCAACGATATCAATAGTTTGAAAGATGGCACTGCTGATAAGAATAAGAATTTTTCGTTGTTGGATTTTTTTGTTTCTTTCGATAAGGATTTAAATGAAGTAAATAATTATTTAGTCCAAGCCCGAGATAATTTAAATAAGGTCAAAATAACTGATATCCCCGAGGAGAATCAAGAAAAAATACTGGCCTTAAAAAATAAGTTGCCTATGATAACTCAGGCAGTGGGTGATTTTTCTGCCAATAACCAATTGTTGGCGGATCTAATCGGGGCCAACGGTCCAAGAAAATATTTATTTTTGTTTCAAAATAATCAAGAAATGCGGGCCACAGGAGGATTTATCGGCAGTTACGGAGTTTTAGATATCGATAGCGCCGGGAGAATAAGAAATTTTTTTATTGATGGAATTTTTAATCCAGACGGGCAACTGACAGATAAGATTATTCCGCCCAAACCAATTCAAAAAATAAGCACTGCCTGGAGTCTGCATGACAGCAATTGGTTTCCTGATTTTCCAATTTCCGCCCGAAAAGCCATGTTATTTTATGAGAAAACTGGCGGGCCGACGGTTGATGGCGTGGTAACTTTAACCCCGACTGTTATGCAGAAACTTCTCAACATTAGCGGTCCGATAGACATGAAAGATTACGGAGTGGTCTTAACGGGAGATAATTTTATCGAAAATGTCCAACATGAAGTAGAAGAAGGTTATGATAAAGAAGAAAATCGTCCGAAAAAAATATTGTCTGATCTAGCCCCATTGCTGATGGATAGAATTTTCAATTCTAAAGATGTAAAGGTACTAGCGGAGACTCTAAATGTTTTTAGCGATGCTTTGGCTGAGAAACACATCCTTCTTTATTTCAGCAACAGTGATTTGCAAAAAATAGTTTCCAATCTGGGATGGTCGGGGGAAATATTAGAAACTTCCAAAGATTATTTGAGCGTAATAAATACTAATATTAATGGCTACAAAACAGACGGGGTGGTTAAAGAAAAAATCAATCAGCAAATCGATATTTCATCTGAAGGAGAAATCACCAGCACGGTATCAATCACTAGAAAGCATACCGGTGGAAATTCTCAATTCCAATGGTGGAACAAGGTTAACGCTGATTATATGAGAGTATATGTACCCCAAGGCTCCACATTAATCGAGGTTGACGGGCAAACGAGGGAAATAAATAGTGATATTTTAGATTATAAATCTCTTAAATTTGAAGAAGATGTGGATGTAAAAAATGAGGAAATGCAGATGCAACTTGATGATAAAACCGGCACCAGAGTTTACGTCGAATCAGGCAAAACCGTTTTCGCCAATTGGGTATATGTCAGCCCGCAGGAAGAGGTAACTGTTAAATATAAATATTTACTACCCTTTAAAATAGACAGGAGCAAGGAAGCTAGCTCGTATTCTCTGCTTAATCAAAAACAATCAGGAAGTTTAGGAGATGAGTTTGCTTTTATCTTGAATTATCCCAAAAATTGGAAAGAAAAATGGAAGAGTGCTAATCTCAAAGATTGTTCTTCCAAAGAAGGATATGCGAGTCTTTGCCTCGAAGATAACCTAAAAACCGATAAATTTTTTGGAATAGTTTTCGGTAATGAATGATGAATCAGCTAGGTCGTTGTGCTTTCCGAATTAGCAAGCGCTCCATTGGTAAATTCTTATTGCGCGTATTTTGTAATACAATGTAACTCCTCACTGATGACCTCTTTATAACAAAAATAGGCTTGTCTTTGCGAGACGGTACTCCGTCGTGGCAATCCAGAATTAATATTATAATAATATAGTTTCCTGGACTGCCGCGCAATTTGAGAGTACTCAAATTACTCGCAGAGACAGACAAAATAAGAACTATAAATATGGTCAGTGAGAAGTTACGGCATAATCTATTTTACTTTTTTTAAAATATGGTATAATAAATTTAACAGATATCACTTAATAAAAACTAAAATAAAATAGTTATGTTTAGCATTCCCGGAATTAATAAAAATTATTCTCTAGGTGTCGACTTCGGCACTTCATCAATAAAAATTGTAGAATTGGAATATAAAAATGGCAGCTCTTTTTTATCTAATTATGGGTGGATAGAAATTCCTCAAAAAAAGAAAGTGTCGGACTTCGAAATTAAAAATGATTCCGATGAAGAAATAGAAAAGATTCAATTATTAAAAAAACTGATTGAAGAAATGGGCATAAAAAGTAAGAGCGCCTATATAGCCATGGGGAGCTTTAAGGGTTTGTCGGCTATGATTTCAGTTAATGATATTCACGAGGACAACCTGGATGATGTGATAAGAGCGGAGGCAAGCAAATATATTCCAGTTTCCTTAGATGAAGTTTATCTTAGCTCGGATATTGTTTCCAAAAGAATAGAAAAAAATGATAATGGCAGTGTTGCGGGCAAAAAATTTCTAAGAAAAAAAGAAAAAGAAGTAGTAGACGTTCTCTTGGTGGCAGCTCCCAAAGATGATGTACACCGATATGAAAGAATTGTGGAAGGGAGCGGACTGAAAGTTGCATCCCTTGAATTGGATATTTTTTCAGCTACACGATCGCTTGTCGGAGATGATTTGGGAAAATTTTTGATAATAGATATTGGAGCGAAAATAACCAATATCATCTTGGTAGATAAAGGTGTAATTAGAGTTAATAGAAATATAAATGTTGGAGGAGATGAAATTACTAAGAACATAGCCTCCAATTTAAATGTGTCTTGGGACAGAGCTGAAGAATTTAAAAAAAAGAATAATTACTTAAAAGAAGAGGGAAAGGCTATAGTTTTGCCGATATTGAATTTAATAGCCAAGGAAGCTAAGCGATTAGTAGAGCTAGTTTCAGTGGGTAACAATTTAAGCAAACCATTGGATAAGGTTATTTTAGTGGGTGGCGGATCTGACGTTCTGGGAATTGTGGATATTTTTAAAGAAACATTGGGCGATGGTGTTGTTATGGGAAATCCTTTTGAGAAAGTTATCATAGAGAGCGATATAATAAAGACAAATATTGCAAATATATCTCCGAAATTTTCAGTAGCTACCGGTTTGGCAATTAAGGGCGCAGAGATTTATCGAAAAAAGCATGGTGTGTAGTTGGCTAAAAATACTATAAAGTGTTATAATAAAAAAAATAAAGAACTTAAAAAATTAATTTAAAGTAAACTTAAATAAAAATAATAATAATTAATGCTAATGCAATTTAGGTAGTTATAAATTCTTCCAAATTATAAAATGCGTTAGTGTCAAAACAAAAAAATGGTCGACGTAAATTTTCATCAGGCTGCAGAAAAAGATCTGATGATAAATAGAAGAAAGTCTTTTTTAAACAGTACCTATTTTATAGCAATTATTTTAATTCTGGCGGTATCTGCGACATATGGCGCAACTATTTTATATAGCAATAGTCTGGTTGCTAAAAAGATAGAATTAGATGCAATTAAAAATCAAGAGATTGCACTTATTGATATACAGGAAGTTAATAGGTTAGATGATTTCCAAAAAAGATTAGAGAGCTCAATGTTTAATTTAAATAATAAAAAAAATCCCGAAGATATATTTGCCTTAGTAGAAAAATTAATAGTCAAAGGATCCTTTCTTAATAGTTTAAACTATGACAGTGTCGGCAATAAAATAGAAATGGAAGTTGTGGCAGATAGCTTTAGACTAGCAGCTAGCCAGATTTTAAGTCTTAAAAGAAGCGATTTGTTTGAAGATGTCAAAATAGCCGAATCAAAAAGAGATGAAAATAATCAGGCGGTTTTTAAATTAGAAGCCGTTTTTAAAAAATAAACAAGAATTCTAAAAAAAAGTGAATAACTAAAATAAAACCCGATTGAATATGCAGTTACGCAATTTGACGGGCAACCCTGTTAAATAGTATGGAGTACCATAATTTAACAGGGCAAGTAAAAATATGAAATTAAAAATTTTGTTAGTGCCGGTTTCCGTAGCTATGTCGTTGGTGCTTATTATCGGATATATTTATCCGAGTTGGTTTGGCGAAGATGCTGGTAGTATAAAAAATATTAGAAATGAAATTAAAAAAGAAAATGACGAGTTGCTTACAGTTAAAACAAAAAAGCAAAATATAGAAAAATTATCCCAATCTCTCAGTGAAAATTCTGACCTGGAAGCATTAATTAATAAATACTATCCCGCTTATCGCAATGATGAAGATGTGGTTAGCAATATAAATAACATAGCATTTTCTGAGGGTGTTTTTTTGGAAGAGATGCAAATAGAATACAAGAAAGTAGAATCTGAGGATCCTATTAGATTATTAGCGCTTCCTTTGCGTATGGATAAGCCAATTGAGACTAGCGCAGTTGCTTCCGAGAATGGAGCCGTTGTGGTGCCGGGCCTAGATGAGAGTGGTGCTTCTCTGGAGGATTTAGCTAGGGCGAAAATAAAATTTATTGAAGCAACTTTGCAGATAGATGGTAATTATGAACAAATTAAACGATTTGCAACGTCTTTGAATAAAGTGGGTCTTCTTAATAATATTCAAACTTTCGAAATTTATAAGAAAAAGGATTCCGCTAGCACCGATGAGGATAAGCAAGCACCAGCGGATTCTTTGACTGCTGATATCGTAGTGGGTTTTGGATATTACGTATTTTCAGATAAACAAATTAGCTCTTTGCTTAAGGAAGATTTGTTCAATGCGGATAAATTTAATTTTTATGACGTAGATAATTATAGAAATATTCTAACTGGAAATTATAAGCAAAGCGAAATGGGCGAAATTGGTGTGCAGAATCCTTTTCTAAAAGAGGGTGAAGCTGTGCAATAACTGAGGGCAGTATTTCTAGGGAAAATATTAATGAATTATCAATTTAAGCATAGAATAACAGTAATTTGGCTAAATCGATTGGTTTAAAAACAAAAAAAATGGTTAAGGAAAAACAAATTTATTCGGAGGAGCTAGCTAAGCAGATGGGGCTAAAATATTTAACTAAAGCTCCGGAAAATATAGAAAAAAAATATTTAAAAATAATACCTGAAAAAATAGTCAAGAAATACAAAATGTTTTCTTTTGGCAAGGATGGCGGCAGTATAATGGTAGCTATGGCAAATCCTCAGGATCTGGAAGCTAGAAATGTTTTAAATTTTTTGGTAGAAAGGAACAAGATTCCTTTCGATATCTATTGGGCGTCTGAGGAAGCTTTTGCAGATATATTAAAAAGATATCAGTCGGCTGAAAAAGCAGTTGAAGAAGTGGTGGAGTCATTTGAAAGTGCTACTAGAGACAGGGAATTGAGTATAAAAAAAAGAAACAAGCGAGGCGAAGAAAGAATTATTATTCAGGATGCTCCTGTTTCAAAATTGGTGCAAGTTATCATAAACCATGCGTTAGAGGGAGAGTCGAGTGATATCCATATAGAGCCAATCGGAGACGAATATCGAGTGAGATTCAGGGTGGATGGAATGTTGCATTCTTCCTTGGTTTTGCCTAAAAATGTGGGAATGGCGATTATATCGCACATTAAAATATTATCTAATTTAAAAATAGATGAAACCAGAAAGCCTCAGGATGGGAGATTTAGGATTGAAAAAAATGATATAGCTAATTCAGATAGTGTTGATTTTCGTGTTTCCACGCTACCGGTGATAAACGGTGAAAAGATAGCGATGAGAATTTTGACTAAAGATGATAGAGTTTTTGATTTAAATAAGTTGGGATTAATGGGCAAAAATAATACTGTTTTAAGCAAGAAAATAAAAGAAACGAGTGGAATTATTTTAATCACCGGTCCGACAGGAAGCGGAAAATCTACAACTTTGTATTCTTTTTTGAAAATTATCAATCAAGAAGAGAGAAATATTATTACGCTAGAGGATCCGGTGGAATATTCATTGGATGGTGTTAACCAAAGTCAGATTAATCCGGCGATTGGTTATGGGTTTGCGGATGGGTTGCGTTCTATATTAAGACAAGATCCGAATATTATAATGATTGGAGAAATCCGCGATGGGGAAACGGCTGAATTGGCAATTCATGCCGCGCTGACAGGGCATTTAGTATTTTCAACCCTGCACACCAATAGTGCCATCAGCGCTATTCCCAGGTTGGTGGATATGGGTGTGGAGCCTTTCTTGCTCTCGTCCTCAATTAATGCTGTGGCAGCTCAGCGGTTGGTGAGAAAATTATGCGATAATTGTAAGAAGGAATTTGAATTGCCCAAGACGGTTTTTGAAAAGGTTTTGAATTCATTAAAAAATATTGATACGCAAGAAGCGGCGAGCTATGGACTCTCTTCTTTGAAACCGGAAGATTTAAGATTTTTCAAAGCAGTGGGATGTGATGAATGCGGGAAGTCCGGCTACAAGGGAAGGTTGGCAATATACGAATGCGTAGATGTAACAAATGAATTGAGAGAAGTTATAACTGAAAAAGATGATGGATTATTAAACAGGGTAGCGCAAAAGCAAGGAATGCTAAATATGCGGCAAGACGGTCTCCTAAAGGCTGCGATGGGACTAACTTCAGTATCGGAAGTGGAGAGAATGACAGGAGGCAGTCTGACAGTGGGAGAATTTGAAGATGATAAAGGATAGGGGGACAATGTTTTGGGTACAAAACATTGAATTTCAAATACTAAATGACTAATTTCAAATAAAATCCCAAATTTAAATTTCAAATTAAGCATGCTGTCATTGCGAACAAATATTGTACTCAATATTTGTGTGGCAATCTCAAGGATAGCCCTGTAAATATTTCTAGATTGCCACGAAAGTTTTGATTACAAAACTTTCTCGCAAAGACGAGAACCGGAAATAATATAATTAAATAGTTTATAAATAATAAATATATGGAAGTAGAAAAAGTGGAAGAAAAAAATATCAGTATTCTAATAGCAGAGGATGATGAGTTTATACGGGATATTTATAATCGTATTTTTTCAATGAATGGTTATACTGTTATTTTAGCTACCAATGGTATGGAAGCGTTGGAAAAGTTGGAAGATATTACTCCAGATTTGATACTTTTGGACATAATGATGCCGTATCAAAACGGCAAGGAAGTATTTAAAAAAATCAAGCAAGATGAGCGGTTAAAGGCTGTACCGGTGGTTTTTTTGACAAATGTTTCTGCTCAAGATGATCTTGAACAAGAGTTGCTTGACCAAGCTGATAAATATTTGATCAAGGCACACTTTACTCCCAAAGAGGTTTTGGAAGAAGTAATTCCTCTGATTAAAAAATAATATTACTTTGGTTTTCCTCCTCCCCTTTGAAGGGGAGGGCAGGGAGGCCTGCCCGCAAGGCTTTGCTTGCAAGGCGGGCGGGGGTTAGAAATTAAATATAATTTTAAGTTAAATTTTTTAAACCCCCTCTGTCCTATCGGACATCTCCCCCTTGAGTACAAGAGGGAGAGGGAAACCAGAAAATGGCCGTCTATTCTTGAAGGGGAAGAATTAAAGAGAAATGGTAAAATTTTTTCGCATTCATAAACATTAATTAACTATAAACCAATGAACGATTTACTCCACATAGAACAAAAACTAAAAAGTCATTTGCTGACAGTGGCTCAACAGGGCGCTTCAGATTTGCATTTGGTAGTAGGACGGCACCCCACTATTCGTGTGGATGGGAAATTAATACCATTACTTGAGGAGGAAGTTTTAACTGCTCCAAAAACCAAAGAATTTTCAAAAATATTACTTACTGAAAATTATGAAAAAGAATTGTTGCAAGAGGGCCAGGTTAATTTTGCTTATAATTTTGAAGGAAAAGCTCGATTTAGAACCAGTGTTTACTTCCAACAAGGGAATTTGAGCATAGCCATGCGTTTGGTGCAGAGTAAAATTAGAACTTTGGAAGAATTGGAAGTAAATACCAATCTTTATGATTTCACTAAATATTCGCAAGGATTAGTTTTGGTAACCGGTCCGGTGGGCCATGGTAAATCAACGACTTTGGCTGCTATCATTGATTATATCAACCATACTCAAGATAAGCATATCTTAACTATCGAAGATCCTATTGAATATGTTTACCAGCAGGACAGATGCATTATCAATCAAAGGGAAGTCGGCGAAGATTCAAAAGATTTTGCTGTAGCACTGAGGGGGATATTTCGTGAAGATGTCAATGTGCTTTTGATTGGAGAACTGCGGGATTTGGACACTATTAGCACAGCTATGACTGCCGCGGAAACCGGACATTTGATTTTCGCCACTTTGCATACCAATAATAGTGCTCAAACGGTGGATAGAATAGTGGACGTTTTTCCTGCTCATCAACAAAATCAAATCAGATCACAGTTGGCCAATGTTCTGCTGGGAGTAATTACGCAAAGATTAATTCCCCGAATAGGCGGGGGAAGAGTGGCGGCGATGGAAATAATGTTAAAAAATCATGCCGTAGCTAATTTAATAAGAGAAAATAGATCCTATCAGCTAGACTCTGTCATAGAGACTAGTTTGAAAGAAGGAATGATTTCATTGGACAGGTCCTTGAGTCAATTGGTGAGAGAGGGTATAATATCTATAGATGAAGCTTTTACGTACACAAGCAATCGAGAATATTTAAAAACAATAATAAAAAACAAATAATACTAAATCAATTTAAATACTGCTACGATGTCATTCCGAGTGAAGCGAGTCCGACCCCAAGGAGGATGAACGAAATCGAGGAATCTGAACCCAGATCTTTCGACTGCATTTCGCTCTGCTGAGCTCAATTCCGCTCAAGATGACAAACGCCGTAGAACAGATTTAGTTTATTTGGTATAAAAATATATGAGATTTGTATTTAAAGCCAAAGATCAGGACGGAAAAGCTAAGAGCGGAACAATAGAAACTGCCAGCAAGGAATTAGCTTTTCAAATTCTTCAGGAAAATAAATTGATTCCTGTTTCAATTGAAAGGGATGCGGGCGATGATCAGTTTGGGAAATATTTTAAAAAGACTTTTGACAAAGCTTCAACCAAAGATTTGGTGGTTTTTTTCAGGCAACTTCAAGCTCTGATAGGTTCAAAAGTTCCAGTAGTTTATTCTTTGCGGGCAATTAGCGATCAATCGGAAAGTAAATATTTATCAAGCATCGTAAAAGACATTGCCAATGACATAGAGGATGGATCTTCTTTCTCTCAGGCGCTAACCAGGTATCCGGATACTTTCCCGACAGTTGTAACTAGCGTAATAAAGGCTGGAGAAATCTCCGGTAATTTGGAATCATCCATCAAGAATGTGGCTATCAGTATGGAAAAAAATTATAGAATAACCGCCAAAATCAGAGGCGCTCTTATTTACCCAGCTTTTGTTTTGGCTACTGCTTTTGTAGTAGGATTTGCCAGTGTGACGTTCATAATTCCCAAATTAACTGCCATTGTGGCGGATATGGATGCAGAGCTTCCTTGGCATACGATGCTGGTTATAAAGCTGGGTCATTTTATGGAGAATTATTGGTGGGCTGTTTTGGTGGTAATATTTGGAGTTATCTTTAGTGTTATTTATTATATCAAGACGGATGCTGGCAAGAAAGAATGGGACAGAATAAAGCTGGATTTGCCGGTTTTGGGAAAAATGTTCCAATATTTGTACATTGTGAGGTTTGCGGGAAATTTGGTAATTTTATTGGAGGGCGGTGTTTCGATCGTACAATCTTTGGTGACGGTGAGCGAGGTGGTAAATAATGATGTTTACAGAAGAATGATTTTGGCTTGCGCAGATGAGGTAAAAACCGGTGGAAATATCAGTACGGTTTTGACCTATTCGGATTATGTCCCGGGAGTTATGTCAAAGATGGTTACTATTGGAGAAAAAACAGGTAAAATTTCCGAATCTTTGGAAAGCGTAAGTAACTTCTATGAACAAGAGATGGATGAAATGGTTAAAAATATGTCAGTTTTGATTGAGCCGATTTTGATTGTGGGACTTGGTATCGGTGTCGCAATTCTTGCCTTCTCGATACTGCTACCGATTTATAGTGTGATACAGAAATTCTAAATTAATTTTGAATTTCAAATTTTGAATTTCGATTCAATTTCAAATTAAATTAATGATTGAAAACAATACAAAATATAACCTTGAAGAAAGGACTTCAAAATTTGGTGAAGATACTATATTGTTTTGCAGAAAAATAGAACAAGATACAATTTCTAGACCCCTAATTTCACAACTAGTAAGAAGTGCAACAAGCGTTGGAGCAAATTACTATGAAGCTAACGGAGCTTGTTCCAAGAAAGATTTTAGAAATAAAATATATATTTGCAAAAAAGAAGCTCAAGAAAGTAAACATTGGTTGCATATGATTTCGGTAGCTTGTCCAGAACACAAAGAAGAAGCTAGAAAATTATGGAAAGAAGTTCATGAACTCACGTTAATATTTGGAAAGATTGTTTCAACACTAAAAAATTAAAAATTAAGATTTGAATCAAAATTCAAAATTAAAAATTCGAAATTTAATTAATAACTCGTTAACTAAGTAATAGCAAATTGTACTAAGAAATGTTGTGTTCCCAATCCCATTCGTGCTATAATTAATTTGTTGTGAAAAGCTAGCTAAAATAAAAATAAAATTTTAATAATAAGAATGTTTAAAGATAAAAACAAAAAAATGAAAGGAGGTGAAATCAAATGAATAAAATCAAAAATGGTTTCACCTTAATTGAGCTACTTATTGTAATTGCAATTATCGGTATCCTAGCCTCCATTGTATTGGTGAGTTTAAATAGTGCTAGGGGTAAGGCTAATAGAGCAGCTTTCATTTCTGAAGTTACTAGTGGTTCTCCGTCTTTGGTGACGGTATGTGATAGCGCCACACTACCAGATCCGGTGTTTACTTCAACTGCTAATGTTACTTGGGGTGATCCAGGAACACAGTCTTGTGGAGATGCAGGAGATGGGTCATTTTGTGCGCTCGCTACCAATGTTAAAGCTTTTACTACAACAACCGCAGGAAACTGTAATGTTTATGTGAGTGCCAATGGGGTTTACTCAGACAACGCTTGTACAACTTCATTAACATCAGCAATCTGCCCTTAACAAGTTTACACTAAAATCATAAATGAATACAAAAACATATGAATAAAATAAAAAAAGGTTTCACCTTAATTGAACTACTTATTGTAATCGCAATTATTGGTATCCTGGCCTCTATAGTTCTAGTGAGTTTAAATGGAGCTAGAGGTAAGGCTAATCGAGCAGCTTTTATTTCTGAGGTAACAGGCGCTTCTCCTGCTCTTTTGACTATGTGTGATAGCGCAGATTTGCCTGCCACTGTTCTCACTGCTACTGCTAACGTTACGTGGGGTGGACCAGGAACACAATCATGTGGAGCTACGGGAAATGGTACTTTCTGTGCAGTCGCTACTAACATAAAGGCTTTCACATCAACAAATGCCGCAGCTTGCACTGTGTATGTTAGTGCTAATGGAGTTTATTCAGATGCTGCTTGTACAACCTCATTGACATCAGCTATTTGTCCATAGTATTTTTGGGTAATAATATGATGATTAATTATGGCTATAATAATGTAATAAATATTTGTTAATTAATGAAAATATTTAAAAATAAAAAAAGAAGGGAGGTGAAATCGAATGAATAAAATAAAAAAAGGTTTCACCTTAATTGAACTACTTATTGTAATCGCAATTATTGGTATCCTGGCCTCTATAGTTCTAGTGAGTTTAAATGGAGCTAGAGGTAAGGCTAATCGAGCAGCTTTTATTTCTGAGGTAACAGGCGCTTCTCCTGCTCTTTTGACTATGTGTGATAGCGCAGATTTGCCTGCCACTGTTCTCACTGCTACTGCTAACGTTACGTGGGGTGGACCAGGAACACAATCATGTGGAGCTACGGGAAATGGTACTTTCTGTGCAGTCGCTACTAACATAAAGGCTTTCACATCAACAAATGCCGCAGCTTGCACTGTGTATGTTAGTGCTAATGGAGTTTATTCAGATGCTGCTTGTACAACCTCATTGACATCAGCTATTTGTCCATAACAAATTACTTAGTAGTCAGGAAATTAAGTTTGTACACATTTTGTTTGGCTCAACTATTGAATAATGAAAAATAACCGCTGTTAGTAGTAATAGCGGTTATCGTTTTTATGATATAATAATTATGAGAATTAAGTATACCTGTCTGTTTGCATTTAGCATAATGCTAGTATTTTCTTCTATTTTAATAATGCAAAAATCAAAAGTAGTTATGAATGTGCGTGATGATATTTATTTTGGATATCCTGTTGGATTTTTAAGGCAAGATTTTAATGGATATGATTCCGTAAATTATTATCAGTCTTTTAGCTTAAAAAGAGAGAACGCTGAGACAAAATTTTTATGGGGGAGATTCGCAGTTTCTTCGGTTAGTGTTTTCGTAATATTATCTTTATTGATTTATGTTTTAGAAATTATAGATTTTCAAATTAGAAAATTGATATCAAAAACTATTATTAAGTATAAAAATAGAAAAATAAGGAAATAAAATTTTAAATTTTTTATAATTTGACCCACTTTGGGGGTGTGGTATAATTTGGGTATGAGAGAGATTGATGAGAAAAAAATTAAAGAACTGGCGCAAGAGCATAAGCTTGAACTTTTGCTCATTTTTGGTTCTCAAGTTAGTGGGAAAACCCACCCGATGAGTGATTTTGATTTTGGTTTTATTGGAGAAATAGAGTTAAGCTATGAAGACAAGGGTAAATTAGCTCATGAGCTGTCAATGTTACTTGGATTTTCTGATGTTGAAGTAGTTGATTTAAAAAAAGCCAACCCATTTCTTTTAAAAGAAATAGTAAAAAATAATAGAATTGTTTTTGAAAAAAAAGGAGCTTATGCTGATTTTTTTTCAAGCGCTGTCAGAAAATATTTCCAAGCCGGGCCAATTTTTAAATTGCAAGAAATATTATATTCAAAAACTATAGATAATTATCGAAAAAAATATGCCAAGTAAGGTTTCTGATAAAAATAAAAAAGAATCAAAAAAATCTTATGGAAAAGATGAGGTTTTGGTGATGTTTGAAAGTCTTAGGGACGATATATCGATCTTGGCAGAGGGTCAGCAAGCGATTAAAGATGAATTAACTGAGTTTAAAGGTGAGATGTATTCTTTTAAGGATGAGATGTATACTTTCAAGGAAGAAACAAATAATAATTTTGAAGTGCTTAGGAATGATTTAGATAATTTCAAAGAAGAAACGAATAATAATTTTAAAGCAATGTTTGAATATCTATCTCGGATGGAAGATGATGTTGCAGAAATAAAGGCAGAATTAAACAGCAAAAAAGACTCAGAAAAAATATCCAAAAAATGGATGAACGAAATAGAAAAAAGATTATCGCAATTAGAAAAAAAGTTAGTTGACAAGAGAATTAGCGCACTAAAGCAAAAATATAAAGCTTAATATCAATAGAGTTTTAAGTCTAAAAGAAGATATATGAAAAAAAATATTAAAAAAAGTACAGAGCAAATGTATAAGCCCAGCGAAATGATGGTTATGTTAGAAAGTATCAATGATAATGTGGCTTTAATTGCAGAGCAACATGGCGGAATAATTAGTCGTTTAGACGGCATAGATAACCGTTTAGATGGAATAGATAACCGTTTAGACGGAATAGATAACCGTTTAGATAGCATAGATGATATTTTGGGTACAATGCAAATAGATATTTCTGATATCAAATACGACTTAAAGCAAAAAGTTAGCTATGAAGAATTCGAAAAAATGGAAAAAAGAGTGATTAAATTAGAAAAACTTGTTTTTATGAAATTAAGTAATTAATTATGATTTTGATTTAATCTAAATACTTAAATTTTATAAAAAATAAATTATGATTCTCTTAATTTTTTTCATCTTAGGTTTGATTATAGGTAGTTTTTTAAATGTGATTGTTTATCGTTTGAGATTGGCGGATACTATTTTAGGACGGTCACGTTGTCCGCACTGCGCTGACCAAATTCATTGGTATGATAATATCCCGCTCTTTAGTTTTATTTTACTAAGGGCTAAATGTAGAGCGTGCAAAGGAGAGATATCGTGGCAATATCCTGTGGTGGAATTTTTTACGGGATTGATTTTTGCTTTGGCGGGCAGGTATTTTTTTAACTTTATGGATTTTGCCAGTTTTTGGGAAACTGGATTTTATTTAATTATTTTTTCTCTACTGATAGTCCTTTTGGTTTACGATTGGCAATATATGGAGGTGCCGATTTTAATTTTCTGGGTTATATTGGCAGTCTTGATAGTAAATTTTATTTTTGTCAGTTTCTCTGAGATAAATATGGGATTGGATATTAAAAATTTAAGTATCGTCTCCAATTTAATTGGAGGATTTACGGGTTGGTTTTTCTTTTTTTGCTTAGTATTTTTTTCCAAAGAAAAATGGATGGGCTGGGGGGACGTTTATATCGGATTTCTGGCGGGGTTGATTTTGGGTTGGCCCAATATTCTTTTGGGCCTGTTGCTTACTTTTACTATTGGTGCAACTTTTTCTCTGGCGTTGATTTCGCTGAAAAAAAGAACCATGAAAAGCCAAATTCCTTTCATTCCTTTTTTGGCTATCGGGACGATTTTGACAATTTTTATTATTCGAGAATTTCCTTTTGTTTTGGATTACATTATTTACTAAAATTACTTTAAAATAAAAAACTTGACAAATTTTTAAAATCACCGAGCGCCTATTGACAAAATGGGAGTTTTTGGTATCATTTAAGCCAAGTGAGGAGTAGTACCTCTTATTTATTTTTTCCCAAAAGAACCCTCGGAGGGGGCGCATCATGAAAAAACATTTTTTCTCAGTTTTGGCAATGGCAATGTTACTCTTCTGCTTCGGAGGAGAAGTCTCGGCGAATCTTGTCGTGAGTTTGGATTTCGGTGCAGGTCAAGGGACGACGGTTTATACGACCCCAGCTCCATTTACGGAAGCTGATCCCGATCAATTGCCGTGGGTGCCATTGGTATACCTGTCTGTTGAAAACACCGGGGATGATGTCAGCTCCTTTCTGTTTTGGGGCGCTGATATTAGTGGAGAAGGTTCGCTAACTATACGTTCTAGCGCAAGATATTTCGAGTTTAACACAGAGGTGTTTCTCCAGCCAGGAGAAACAGTCTGGACGCCTGTAATTGAGTTTGCTGGCGCCAACAACTATACTGCAAATGCAGGTGGCTACCCTCCAGCCCAGGAGGGGGAATTCATCAATCTGCAAAGTATGTCTGTTGAATACTCAATTAATCTCGGCAGTCTCATTATTATTTCTGAAGCTGCCACGCAGGGCGAATTTCTTAGGCGAGGGGAAATCATGGGAGAATCATCTCCTGCACCTGTTCCTGAGCCTGCCACCATGCTTCTTTTCGGTACTGGACTTGCTAGTCTGGGATGGCTGAGAAGAAAGAAAAAATAACTAGCGGACTCATAATCAAGGAGTCAAAAACCCTGCTAGACGCACGTCGTCCGGCAGGGTTTTTAAAATACAAAAAATATAAATATCAAATATCAAATCCTTTGGACTTTTTTAAGAATGTGCTATAATAAATCTATCAGAAAATCTTTGCAAAAATAAAAAAATATGTCTGAGATAAAAAATAAAAAAATGCATTTGCAAACCAAACAAGGAATGTCCTTGATAGAATTGGTGGTCTTGATCGCAATTATTGGAATAATGAGCGCCGTATCTATCGCTTCGTTGGTAACAGCCAAGAGAAATTCAGAACTGGATACAGCCGCTGAGGAAGTGATGGCGGTCTTGCGAGAGGCGCAAAATTATTCTTTGACAGGGAAAAATATCTCATCTACCTGTAGCAGTTATACGGTGGATTTCACCAACGGATCAGGAAATTATAATTTAAATAATGGTGGAGGATGCACATTAGATCAAAATTATACATTAAAAAATGGGGTAGTGGTTTCCGTTTCTACTGATACTGTTTTTATGGCGCCTCATGGTGACATTTTTGGCCTAGGGTCTGGCTGGAGAACAATAACCGTTTCTAAAGGTGGCATAACAATGAATGTTTGTATTAACTCTGCCGGGCTTGTCAAAAAAATGAGCGCTGCTTGCAGTTAGATTTTAATAAAATGTTGAATTTAAAAAATAAAAATTTAAACCCGGCAGTCACGATTGACAAGTTGAAAAATAATTTATCCCAAAAAAGAGCCTTTTCTATCGGAGAAGTAATGCTTTCAGTTTTTATTTTGGGCGTAACTATGCTAACTATATTAACACTGTATTCTAGTGGCTTAAGAGAATTTCAGGACGAAAGAGATAGCATTATTGCTTCAATGCTTGCTCAAGAAGGGGTGGAACTGGCGAGAAATATTCGCGATAATAATTGGGCTCAACGAGATAGCATAACAGATATCAGCCCGGCTACTTTTGAAAACTTCAATAATTGGACTACCGAGACTGATTCAAACGATTGCAGGACAGATATATCATCTGGCAATGTTACTAGTTGCGGAACAAGCAAAGTTTTAAATGTTGATGCAAATGGATATTACGTGCATAGCGCAGGCACTGCAACAAAATTTCGCAGAACGATAGACCTAGATTATAACGGAGATGATTTAACTGTTACCAGTTTTGTTTCTTGGAACGGATCAAACCCTCCAACGAGTGCCTCTAGCTGTACGGTAATAGCTAAATGTGTTTTTTCTCAGACAACCTTGACGGATTGGGGGACGGGAACTTAATTTAATTTCAAACCTGCCTGCTCGCCTCGTTGGAGCTTTGGCGAAGCGGGCCGGTAGGCAGGTTTCCAATTTTAAATTTTAAAACAAGGAGGGATAATCAAATGCATAAATTTAACAAAAAATTAAATAATAAAAAACTCAAAGTTTCCAGCAGATATGGATTTACTCTTGTCGAGGTGATAATTTCTATGGGAATATTTGTGGTGGTTATGGCTGGATCATCGGGGGTTTTTGCCAGTGCTTTCAAATCCTACAAGGGTGCTAAAAATGTCAATGAAAATCTAAAAAACGCTCAGTTTGCTATGAATCTGATGAGTAAGACCTTTAGAACCAGCTCAATTGTATCTAGCAGTGCAACAAGTATTGTTATTTTTGATTATTCTAGGACTACTCGAGCGTGTATTCGGTATAGATTTGACGGTGATTCTTTGAAGGAGAGTCGTTTCAATGTTGGTGGAGCTACGTCGGCTATTAAATTGACTAATTGCGCAGGAGTGAGTTCAGCTGTATTTAATGCCTCTGAAAGCGTGATGACTTCAGGAAGCGTTCAAGGTTCGTTTGCTGCTACAGATAGTGCCGGAAACGATACGACTGGCGCAAGTACTAGAGTCGGCAAGGTGACTGTAAGAATGAAAATTACCAATAATACCGGAGGCGCTTCTAGTGAAGCTGTAATTCAAAGTACATCATCCCTTAGAGATTATACTGTGGCAAATGTGGGAATAGATCCCAATAATGCTCTATAAATTTATGAATAACAAAAGAAATTTTTTAATGAAACGTGGTTCCGTATTGGTTTTTTCTCTTTTTGTAATGATGATTTCGCTAGTTATCGGAATCAGTCTAATGACTACTTCGACAATAGGCAGGAAAAGTTCTCTATCCTCAGCCAAGTCTGTTAATTCTTTTCAGGTGGCTGATAGCGGAATAGAATATGCTTATTGGAAAATAAGAGATTATAGATGGAATGAAGCTGATGGAAATCATGTTCTGGAAAGTACTGATGATTTGGATGATGTTTTTGGAGGAACAGATTGTGTTGTGGAATCGGGCAATGCTGTGGTAAACGGCAGTGTAAATGGGGGGACTTACAAACTTTATTTTTATAGAAATCCAAGCAACACAACAATGAATACATGCACTGATGCTAATTCCACAATAGAAAGAATAACTAAAATCAAATCAGTTGGAACATATAATGGGATAACCCGTTCAGTAGAGGCGGATGTTACTATGAGCGGTCTTTAATCCAATGTGTTTTCAAAATATCAAATTAACCCTTTCTCCAAAGAAGGGTTTTTTAAAGTTTTATAAATGTAAATTATCATTTTTTTTGCTGATATGCTAAAATGTTGATATGCTAAAATGTAAGATACTTTTAAAACACTAGATATGAATAGTAAAGAAATGATTCAACAAAGAATAGAAAAACTTAGAAAAGAAGTGGATAAACACCGCTATCTTTATCATGTTTTGGATAAGCCAGAAATAGATGATTCAGTCTATGATTCACTCTTGGATGAATTAATTAAATTGGAAAAAGAAAATCCTGAGTTTCATTCAGCCACCAGCCCATCCCAAAGAGTGGGTGGCGAAATTTTGGATAAATTCAGTAAAGTTAAGCATACTGTCAAACAATGGTCGTTTGATGATGTGTTCGATTTTGAAGAATTGAAAAAATGGGAAGAAAAAATTGACAAAATGGCCATAAAAAATAATTTTGAGCTCAGCGATTATGGAGAGATTAAATATTGCGTAGAATTAAAAATAGACGGGTTAAAGGTTATTTTAAATTACAAAGAAGGGAGATTGGCACAAGGAGCGACACGGGGCGATGGCGAAATTGGCGAAGATGTAACTAGCAATATCAAAACCATCAAAAGTATTCCTTTGGAATTGCCAGAAAAAATTGATTTAATTGCTGTGGGAGAAATTTGGCTGGGGAAAAATGAATTAGAAAAAATCAATAAAGAACGGGAATCTCAGGGCGAGGCGAAATTTGCCAATACTAGAAATGCGGCGGCCGGCTCGATCCGTCAATTAGATTCAGCGGTCGTAGCTAAAAGAAAACTTGATTCATTTATTTATGATATAGAGAAGATGGAAATACCCAATACCCAATACCCAATACCCAATGAAATTCAAAATTCTAAATTAAAAAATAATTCAGTATCGTCTTTGCGAGGTACTCCGAAGCAATCCAGCACGTTAGATGATTCCAAAATGTTTGAAATTACTGGATCGCCACGCAAATTCCGAGTACAGAATTTACTCGCGAAGACAAAAGATGCAAGTTTGCCCAAGAGTCAGATAGATGAACTTGAACTTCTTAAAAATTTAGGTTTTAAGGTTAATCCTTATTATAGAAAATGTAAAAGCATTGAAGAGATAGAAGAATTTTACCAAGAGTGGGTAAATAAAAAAGATAAAGAAAATTATGAACTGGATGGAATCGTGATAAAAGTGAATGCGAAAAAAATACAAGATGCGCTGGGTTATACAGGTAAATCTCCGCGCTGGGGAGTGGCTTACAAATTTCCAGCTCAAAGAGTAACTACTGTCATAGAAGATATTTTTGTGCAAGTGGGAAGAACCGGAGCTTTGACGCCAGTAGCGCATCTGCGACCGGTGCGAGTGGCTGGCTCAGTAGTGAGCCGAGCGACGCTTCACAACGAAGATGAAATAAATAGATTGGACGCGAGAATCGGAGATACGGTAGTAATTCAAAAAGCGGGCGATGTAATTCCTGAGGTAGTGAGTGTGGTAAAAAATTTAAGAACTGGCAAAGAAAAAAAATTTAAAATGCCCGACGTTTGTCCGATTTGCGGTAGTATAGTAAAAAGGGAAAATATCTCCATCTCCTCCTCCCCTTTAACCGCGTGTCGCCCTAGCTTTAGCGGTGGCGCAAGGGGAGGGCAGGCGGGGGTTGGAAATTCGGAAAGAAACCCCCTCTGTCTTACGACATCTCCCCCTTTGAGTACCCCAGTCAGAAAAGTATCTGACGGGGCAAGCAAGAGGGAGAGGAATATCAAGCAGAGTGCGGCTCATTATTGCATTAACCCTAATTGTTTTGCGGTCGAAATGCAAAAAATAATTCATTTTGTTAGCCGTAAAGGATTTGATATTGAAGGATTGGGAGAAAAAATCGTCGAGCAATTAATTCAGGAAGGTGTGATAGAAAACTTTGCGGATATTTTTGAAATCACCAAAGGAGATTTGAAGCCCTTGGAAAGATTTGCCGAAAAATCAGCGGATAATTTAGTCAGAGCAATTAGTGAAAAGAAAAAAATATCTTTGGAGAAATTTATTTTTGCTTTGGGAATCCGACATGTGGGAGAAGAGACAGCTTTTCTGATTGTTGGAGCAATCAGAAAAGAATTTCCAATTTCTAATTTCCAATTTCCAAAAGGAGGAATCAACAGTTTAAGAGATATTATTATTTATTTTCCTAAAATTAAAGTGGAGGAGTGGATGAATATTAAGGGAATTGGAGAGAAATCGGCCCAGAGTCTGGTAAATTGGTTTGGCGATGAAAAAAATATAAATATTTTAACTAAAATGCAAGCATTGGGCGTGGAGATATTTTTGGATAATTTTGAGTCTGAAAATAATGCCATGAAGAATAAAACTTTTGTTTTAACCGGCGCGCTTAGTGGCTTTACAAGAGAAGAAATAAAAGATATTATTAGAAAAGAAGGAGGAAAAATATCCTCTTCTGTAAGTAGCAAAACAGACTTTTTGTTGGCAGGAGAGAGTGTGGGTTCAAAATATGAAAAAGCTCAGAAAATGGGAGTGAAGATTATCAGTGAAGAAGAGTTTAAAAAAATGATTTAAAAAATATAATTTTAGCAGTGCTGGGTGTTATTGTCTTCCAGCAAAATATCTCTAACCTTAGTGAGACTGCCACGCAAATATTGATTACAATATTTACTTGCAGAGACAAGCGTTGAAGATGATTTTAATTAATTCATTTAGATATTAAAAATTGATTTAAAATTCAAAATTTGAAATTAAAAATTTATCTGTTTATGTTAAAAAAAGAAGATATAATGCACATTGCCCAATTGGCCAGGATTGGACTAAAGGAAGAGGAAATAGAAAAATATCAGAGAGAACTTTCTCTGGTTTTAGATTATTTTAAAAAATTAGAAGCTGTTGATACGGAAAATATTGAATCAATTGGGCATATTACCGGCTCGCACAGTGTCGTTCGCGACGATAAAATAATTGAATGCGAGGCAAAAATAATAGAAGAAATTATAAATAATTTTCCTGATCAAAAAAATAATCAGGTAAAAGTAAAAAGCATACTAACATAATCTATGATAAGACAATTGCACGAAAATTTGAAAAGTGGAAAAGTTACTTCTGTAGAATTAACGCAAAAATATTTTGATGAAATTGATGAGAAAGATAAAAATATTTTGGCTTATTTAACTTTGCACAAGGAAGAGGCGCTAGCTGAAGCTCAAAGAATAGATGACAAGATAAAAAAAGGAGAAGAAATAGATTTACTTAGCGGAATCCCGATGGCCCTAAAAGACAATATGTGCGTGCAGGGCGGCAGGACGACTGCGGCTTCAAAAATTTTGGACAATTATATTGCGCCGTATGATGCTACTGTAGTTAAAAAGCTCAAAAAACAAGGAGCTGTGATTTTGGGTAAAACTAATATGGATGAATTTGCCATGGGCAGTTCCACCGAAAATAGTGCTTATCAAAAAACCAAAAATCCTCATGATTTAAATAGGGTACCGGGAGGGACATCGGGTGGATCAGCAGCTGCGGTGGCAGGAGGTTTGGCTGTTTATGCACTCGGCTCTGACACGGGAGGCTCAGTGCGACAGCCAGCATCTTTTTGCGGAGTGGTGGGACTAAAACCGACTTATGGAAGAGTTTCTCGCCATGGACTTATTGCGATGGCATCAAGCTTTGATCAAATCGGACCCGTTACTCAGACAGTCGAAGATGCTGCTATTGTACTTTCTCGAATTGCTGGGCGAGACAAGAAAGACGCTACTTCAGCCAAAAGTGGTGGCAAACTTTATGAAGATTATTTGCAAGGAGATATCCGAGGTATGAAAATTGGAGTGCCTAAAGAATATTTTAGTGATGATTTAAGCTCAGAAATAAAAGAAATTTCTATAAAAGCTTTAGAAAAATTTAAAAAACTGGGAGCTGAATTGGTGGAGATTAATATTCCTCATAATGAATATGCTTTGCCTGTTTATTATATAACTGTGCCAAGTGAAATTAGTTCCAATATGGCTAGGTTTGATGGGATTAGATACGGATTAAGTGTCGATGACCAAGAGCAGTCAAAAATCGGAGGAGGTAACTTATTGGAAACATATTTAGATAGTCGAGAGATCGGTTTGGGTACTGAAGTTAAGCGTCGAATTATGCTAGGCACGTATGCTTTGTCTGCTGGATATTATGATGCTTACTATAAAAAAGCTCAGAAAGTGAGAAGGTTATTAAAACAGGATTTCGAAAAAGCTTTTGAAAGTGTAGATTTAATTTTTTCGCCTACTGCTCCGGAACCAGCTTTTAAAATAGGAGAAAAAACTACTGATTTATTGCAAATGTACCTTTCGGATATTTATACAGTAACCGCTAATTTGGTGGGCGTGCCGGCGATTTCTTTTCCAATTGGCACAGTTGAAAGAGAAGGGAAAAATTTGCCAATCGGCGGACAATTGATGGGGCGCTGGTTTGGGGAAGAAGAATTACTCAACGCCGCGCATACGTTTGAGATAAATTAATTTCAAATTTTGAATTTTGAATTTCGAATGAATTTCGAATGTTTGAATTAATAAAACGAAAAATACAGAGATGTGATTTATTACGTCTAACAAGCAGTATAGATTATTGAATATTGAGTATTTAACAAAATATCTCAATATTGAAAAATTAAAAATTAAGATTTGAATCGAAATTCAAAATTTTAAATTCAAAATTAAAAATTATCATGGACATAGATATAAACTCTATTATTGCGACAATTATACAAGTAGCTAACGCTTTTTTAAATTCGGGATTTTTTTGGTTTGTGAAATTTATCTTAGCCATTTATGTGGTGGTTTTATTTGCGGATATGGTGCTACTTTTGATGGTGAGAGGTTTGGGAGGTGATATCAGAAATACCTTAATGGGCGCTCCGATGCCACTAGCTTCCAAAAAGAAATTGCAAAAACGATGGATGGAAATAGAAAATCGATTGAAATTGGGCGATGCTCATCAGGGCAAGATAGCAATTTTGGAGGCTGATAAATTGGCGGATGAAACTTTATTTTTCATTGGATACAAAGGTGGTAATATGAAAGAAAGGTTGGATAGCGCTGATTCAAAACAAATCGAAGATCTGGAATCGCTGAAAGAAGCCCATGATATAAGAAATAAAATAATTTATGATAAAAATTTCCGTTTAGACAAAGAAGAAGTATTACGGATAATAAATATATACCGGGAATTTTTGGATAATCTGGAGATAATATAATAAAATAAATTTCAAATTTTAAATTTAAAATTTAAAATGAATATTTAATTTTTAATGAATAAATTTGTTAACTCATTAACCTAAATAATAAATCGCAAGTTTAAATAATATTAAAGTGTTCTGATTGCGGCCACTGTGAACCGTAAACTGATAACCAAGAACTAAAAATTATGACTGAAGAAGAAAAAATAATTTATGATTTGATTATCGTAGGAGCTGGTCCGGCGGGGCTTGGCGCGTCAATCTATTCATCTCGTTATAAGCTTAAGCATCTGGTGATAGGCGAGGAAATCGGAGGTCAAGTAGTAGAAGCTTCAGAGATAGAAAATTGGGCGGGAGAAAAAAGTATTTCCGGCAAGGATTTGATGAAAAAATTTGTGGACCAAACCGAAAGTCTAGGCGCCACCATTATTCAAGAAGATGTTAGACAGATTGAAAAAAAGGAAGGGAATTTCGAAGTAGTTACTGACGGGGGTAAAAAATATTTTACGAAAACTATAATTTTAGCCCTTGGCATGAAGCCAAGAAAAATGAATGTTAAAGGCGAGAAAGAATTTGTCGGCAAGGGGATTTCGTATTGTGCCACCTGTGATGCGATGTTTTTTCGGGACAAGGATGTAGTGGTAATTGGCGGAGGAGATAGTGCGGCGATGGCGGCTCAACACCTGACAGAATTTGCAAAAAAAGTTTATGTTTTGCATCGTTGTGAAGTAGCTTGGGAGCCTTCTCGCGAAGAATCAATGCGTGCTAATGGTAAAATAGAATTAATCTGCAGTGAAAATATTACTGAAATTAAGGGAGTGGCTAAAGTAAATGCAATCACTTATGAACAAGACGGGGTAATGAAAGAATTGGCAGTAGAGGGGGTGTTTATCGAAGTGGGGACTGTGCCGGGAGTAATAATTGCAAAAAATCTTGGAGTAGCGCTAGATGACAAAGATTATGTAATTGTGGATCAGACCCAATCCACTAATGTAGCGGGAGTTTGGGCAGCTGGAGATGTGACGACCGGTTCCAATAAATTCCGCCAAATCATCACTGCTGTCGCCGAAGGCGCAGTGGCTTCGGGAAGTATCTACCGAAAATTGAGACTTTAAAAAACATATTAGCATTTTGACATCTTAACATATACAAAAAGCGGACACTTTCGTGTCCGCTTTTTGGGGTACAGTTCAAGGTATATGCTTTTTAAATTATTTTTTATGGCAAAGAGTTATAGATAATAAAGTAATTGCTCGATGACTTTTGACTGATGACAGGTGACCAATTTAATGTTAAATTGTTTTTATGTTTTGATGCTGACATGCTAATATACTAAAATGACCGCCATTGATTTTATTTGGATAAATTGAGATAATATGGAGGTGGTATAAATAAAAAATGAAAAATTAATAATTAATAATCTGACAGCCAAAAATTAAAGCATAAGCGGTTCAACCGCTAAAGCTTTAGCGGTTGAACCGCTTATGCATCTGGAGGTTCGTTAATTACTAAAAATAAACCTATGGAAGAATCGATAAAATTGTCCAAAAGGATAGGAGGAAAAATTGAAATTAATTCAAAACAAAAACTAACTAAAGATAATTTAAAAGTCTTGTATACTCCCGGGGTAGCTAGTGTTTGCAATGCGATTGCTAGAGATAAGAAACTATCTTTCGAGTATACTATCCGTAAAAATACTGTGGCGGTTATTTCTGATGGGAGTGCGGTTTTGGGCTTGGGGAATATTGGACCCGAAGCGGCTTTGCCGGTGATGGAGGGTAAAGCTCTTCTATTTAAAGAACTGGGAGGAGTGGACGCTATTCCGATTGTAATAGCCACTCAAGATTCGGATACAATAATAGAAATCATCAAAAACATTTCCCCAACTTTTGGAGGCATAAATTTAGAAGATATTTCAGCGCCGAGATGTTTTAAAATTGAAGAGAAACTAAAGAAGGAATTGGATATCCCGGTTTTTCATGATGATCAACATGGGACAGCTATTGTGGTTTTGGCCGGACTAATTAACTCCCTGAAGGTAGTCAATAAAAAAATCAAAAAAATTAAAATTGTTATCAGTGGAGCAGGCGCAGCCGGAGTAGCAATTGCTAAATTATTAATTGCTTATGGCGCTAAAAATATCATAATGGTGGATAGTAAAGGTATTATTTTCAAAGAAAGAGAGGGAGGGCTCAATGATTCAAAAATGGAAATTGCCAAAATCACTAATCCTGAGAATCTAATGGGTACAATTCGAGACGCTTTATTTGAGGCAGATGTTTTCATTGGAGTTTCAGCTCCTAATTTAGTAAATAACGTAGATATTTCAAAAATGGCTAAAGATGCAATAGTTTTTGCAATGGCCAATCCCATTCCTGAAATCATGCCCAGCTTAGCCAAACAAGGCGGAGCAAAAATAATAGCTACAGGAAGGTCAGATTTTCCAAATCAGCTTAATAATGTTTTAGTTTTTCCGGGAATTTTTCGCGGAGCCTTAAATAAGCGGGTGCGAGATATTACTACTGCCCATAAATTGAAAGCGGCGGAAGTTTTGGCCAATATGGTAAAAAAACCAACTGCCAATAAAATTATCCCCAACGCCCTGGACAAAAGAGTGGCTAAAAAAATCGCCACAATATTTTAATACTACTACGAATTACAAATTTATTACGAATCTACAAATTGTAAGCGTCATTGCGAGGAGGTACTCCGACGTGGCAATCTCCTTGAAATATATTATCGGCAATAATTTCTGTATAATATTTTGAGATTGCCACGGAGTACCTCGCAATGACAAATATCGTTTTTAAATTCACATATTCTTATATTCCTAAAATCTTAAATTCACATATTCCCAAATTCGTAGGGTTTATTGAAAAATAAAATTATCTGTGCTAGGATATAATGTGTAATAAATTAAATAAAAAATATGCAAGAAAATTATGTAGCTTCTCATTTCCATACTATTCCGCAAGACAAAGCTCCTGAGATTTTAAACTTAATCGTAGAAATTCAAAAGGGAGATATGAATAAGTATGAATATAATAAAGAGTATGGTGTTTTAGAATTAGATAGAGTGCTTTATGGCCCAACCTTTTATCCGGTGAATTATTGCGATGTGCCCAATACTTGGAATATAGGCGATGAGGATCCATTAGACGCGGTAGTTTTTAGCTCAATGCCAATAATTCCTGGAGCTCTCGTAAAAGGTCGAGTAGTAGGAATTATGGAGATGGAAGACAATGGCGAAGTAGATCATAAAATAATTTGTGTTAATGATAAAGATCCTCGCTATGAACACGTGACTCATGTAGATGGACTTACTCCCTATGAAAGAAAAGATTTAAAAACTTTTATGGAAATCTATAAAATCCCGCAAACTGGCAGAGACAGCGTAAAAGTAGGAAGATTCTTGGGGCCAGAGGAGGCTTATAAAGTTATTGCTGAAGCTCAAGAGGAATACAAAAAGAAGTTTATCAAATAATTTTTTTTAAATAAAATTCAAACAAAAAACAGCTCTTAATTTAAAAGAGCTGTTTTTGTTTAGCAGTTTTGGATCTTGAATTTGAACTAGACATTTTGAACTAGAGATATTGATTTTTATATATTTAGATGGTATTTTTTAACTAACATAATTAGACAAAATTAGTTTAAATTTAATGAAAAATAAATCAATAATCATAATAATTCCTACAATTCTAGTTTTAGCGATAGCTGGAGCTGATTTTTGGATTGTGAAAAATAAAAACAATAAAGATGGTGCAACTACTAAAAATGAAGTTACCCAGGAAGAAGCTATCGTAGTGGAAGAAAAAATTGATACAAGTAGTTGGCAGACCTACAGGAATGAAGAGTATGGATTTGAGATTGCTCATCCATCGCAGATTTTTGATACGAAATTTAAATTATATGAAGAAGATGAGAATGTTATAAGATTTTATGATATTGATTGTGAACATAATGATATGGGCTTTCCAGCAGCTAACTGTGTGAATATTAATATTCACAGAAAAAAATTAAGCAATTTTACGGAAAATGACAAAAATATATATAAATATAATTTTAATGATAACTCTATAATTAATGGTAAAAAATTTATTATAGAATGGAACAATCAGATAGATGACAGACAACTTCTGTATGGGGCTAATGCAATATTTGATAATGAGGATTCATATTATTTCATTATGATTGGAGGTGTCTATTTTGATTTTACCCAAGAACTTGTTGAAAAATATAAAACATTTATTTCAACATTTAAAATATTAGAGTAGTTTATTTCTATTTGTAGCCACATTAGATATTCCTCAGTAAGATTTTTTATCGTTTGTTTTTCCATATTTTATTATATATATTATTCCCGATGTACTGACACATTAGCTTCGTGGCACACAAAGTCAAGGAAAGTTACCCACTCCAAAAATGCATAAAAATGCTCCCTAGAAACGAAGCTTCCCTGCCAAAATGAGACTTATTTTTTGTTACCTTAAATTGGAGTTTAATCCCAAAACATTTGACTGTGTGTGCTTATAAATGTTAGTTTAAAATAAATAAAAATTATACTTAAAAAATGAATAAAAACATAGTTATATCAATATCAGTCTTAGTTCTCGTTATTTTAATTGGGGGTAGTTTTTGGCTTGTAAAAAATAAAGAAAAAGATAATAAGGAAGTTTTACAAGGAGAAACGATTGCTCAAAGTGGTGATAATAAAAATCAAAAAGAAGTTAATATGGAGGAAACGGACACTAGTGATTGGCAGACTTACAGAAATAAAGAATATGGATTTGCATTAAAATATCCGAAAAATTGGGAACTACGAGATGAGTATTATTACAAGGGGAAATCTTGGAATATCTGGTTAAGTGAAAAAAATAAATGGTATTCCTATGAAGGAGGCAAAGAAAATGCCATATTGATTTCAGTTAAATTCAAAGATAATTCTTTGTTTATCGGTGCTGATGATATTATAAAAAAATGGAAAGATTCATATGGTATTTCTGTAGAAAGTAAGGATATAAATGGTTTGACTGGTTATTACTATAGTGGATTTGGAGAAGGCTTTATTGTTCCAAATATTAAAAATAGAAATTTTGAATTTTCTATAACATCTTCAATTATGACAACAAACGAATTAGAAATGGAAATACGTCCGATATTAAAAAAAATAGTTCGAAGTATCTCCTTTCTAGAAGATACTATTGACTCCACTTCCTTAAAACTTTATGGGTCTCGTGTTGGTATTCAAAGGGAGGGTGATTTTACAAATATCTCAGATTGGCTGGTTGAAAAAAATGATGGGGTTAATTTTTCATTTTCCTATCCTAGAACTGCTAAAATTACAGATGAAGGAAATTGTTATCGAGTGGAGTATGGGTTGGGGTTTATAATTTTCTTTCTTCCTATAGAGGGCGACATGCGATGTGGAGCGAGGACAGGAGTTGGGATATTACCCGATAACGTTGATGTAACTGACAATCTTACAATAGATGGAGAAAAATATGAGGCACTGGGATTCCATGCTATCGTGGACACTAAGGGAGAGGAATTTTTTAAGCCTGAAACAAGATATTTTTATGATTTTTATCACATGTTCGACTTAAATAAGAACAAGGATTGCGGAAATGCGAGCGGATGCAGAAGGGTTGGATATGGCATTTATAAAGAAGTACATAATCCTTTAAGCAAAGAGGATGTTGATAACACGATGAATACTCTTCGTGCTATCGTAGAGTCAGTAAATAATAATGTGCAATAAGAGTGAGATTTTTATTGACTTTCATGTGATTAGATGGTATTTTTTAAACAATATAAGTAATATTTTTTAACCAAATCTAATGAAAAATAAGTCGATTATTACAATAATTTCTGCAATTCTATTTATAATTATAGCAGGGGGCGGTTTTTGGATTGTTACAAATAAAGAAAAAGGTAATAATGAAGTTTTACAAGAAGAAATAACTGTTCAAGATGATACTGACCAAAGCAAACGAGAATCTAAAATTGATACCAGCAATTGGAAAATTTATCAGAATGAAGACTATGGATTTGAGGTGAAATATCCAGGAGAGTGGGAGATTAGTTTGGTTGAGAATGGTCATATGAAAGTTAGGAATACAATATCAGAGTGTGCTCTTATACCAGAGGGGTGCTCAATCATTGTTTTGTATGATAAAGATAATCATTTTAATTCAGATTATGTTTCAGTTCATATTGATAAAGATTCTTCACGCGATGTTGATAAAATTGTTAATCAGAAAAGACAATGGTGGTCAGAAGGAGAACTTTATGGTTGCAACATATCAGCAAATAAAATTCTAAATGGAAATAATTTTTCATTTCGTAGCTTTTATGCAGCCACAGATTCGGAAGATAAGCAAATGAAAGTCGATAAAATCACATGTGAAAATAGTGATTTAAATCCATTTTTTAATGAAATAGTGAAAAATTTCACTGCTACAAATTAAAAAATAATGACTGCACAAAGAATGTTTAAATTTTAAATATTTTTTGTGCAATTATAGAGATTGCACATTATGTAGTTGTTTGAAAACTTAAAAAATGGAGGTTTGCTATGTCTCGTCAAGAAATGAGTTTTTTTATTATTGTGCTAGCAATGTTGTTATCAAGCAACTGTCTAGCAGAATGTCCAGGGGGAATGATGGCAAACGGTCTCTGCTGGCCCACAGAAGGAAACGAGTTACTTTTAGGATGGCATGGAAGCAATCCTAATTATCCAGGGAAATCTCATCTTGGTCAAGATATTAGGGTTGCGGAAGGAAAAAGGGTATTTGCAATTGCTGACGGTGTAGTTTTACATAATCGTATGGATGTTGATGGATACGGTGGCTTCGGTTTTAACGGTGGCGGTTTAATCATTAAACACCAACTATCTGATGGACAATATTTCACTGCTTTATATGCTCATTTAAAAAATATTTCCGTCGGAACAACTGTGGAAAAGGGACAAAAGATTGCAGAGATAGGCCCCTATGCAGGAGGAACTGTTCATCTTCATTTTGGAATAAGATTGCCGTATAATGACAATGATGCTCGTTGGGCAGGATATGGCTCTAGTGACAATGGTTTTACTAACTCGCTCACCTTTATCCAAAACAACGCTCCTTACGTTGATTTCTCTGATGACTTTCAGATGATTGAGGCAACTGTTCGCAAAGTTGGTGATGCAGCTTGGTATCCGCCAAATGTAGATTGTTTTGATGCTCAACAATGGTTTCGAGTTACTTCAACCACTTGTTACTTTGCAGACAGAACAATATGTTTTGAAATTATGGGTGCTTGTCCTGCATTCTAAGACTACCCATCTAATACAAGGAGGGATGAGAGCAATGAAGATAAAAATAATCTTAATGATATTTGCATTTTCTACTTTATTATTTGTTCCAGTTGCAATGGCTGAAATCTGTGGAGGCACAATTACCATTCAAATTGGTCCTTCATCATATGGAGGAACTTATAACGACCCCGAACCCACATCCTCTGATTCCGACCCTGACCTCCATATTAACAGTTTTGACCTGAGAGAAATAGGCGGAAGCTGGGTTAAAGAGATATACAAAACTCTCTATTGGGGACAAAGTTTTCAAGTCGAAGGAAGAATGGAGGTAGAAAATCGTAGTTCCCAAGAAGCCAAAAATGTAGATGCGGATTATCGGATTGAAAATAAGCGTGATTTTGATGAAAACGATACCAAGATTGATGAAGATAGCTCTTTTGATATCGACCCGGGAGAAAGAGAAGATAAAACCATGAGCCCGGTTACAATTACCGTTTCACCAAACGGTCAAACAGTCACAGTGTCTCGTGGTAGCACGGCTAAAGGCTTCCCGATAAACGGTTTTGCCAAAATATATTTCTTTGTCGATGTGGAAGAAGATGATGGTGACCAGGATATTTCTTCTGAATCTGACAAAGACGAATATGGTAAAGTTGAGCTGACAATCAGACCTCCTATCATAGCTAACTTTTCTGCCAGCGTGTTTTCTGGAACTAATCCCTTAACTGTCAGTTTTACTGACCACTCAACCAATAACCCCACCAGCTGGAATTGGAATTTCGGAGACGGGTATTCTTCCTCAGAGAAAAATCCCACGCACACTTATCTTTCTCTCGGTATTTTTACCGTCAGATTAACGGCCAATAATAGCTTGGGAACTGATTCTGTAACAAAAGTTGCCTACATTACAGTATCAACACCTCCGCTACCTCCTCCTGAGCCAGAAGCAACTACACCAATGATAATCAGCGTCACGTTGATTGAATGACTGCAAATGATTGAATTTATTTAACCCCATCTTTTCCTTAGGGAAAGATGGGCTTTTTTGTTTTTTTTATTTGCATTAAGATAAATTTGTATGATATAATGAATTAATTTAAAAGAAGAGCTAAAATAGGGCTTATAAAAATGGACATAAAAACAAAAATATTTTGGTGGACGATGGGAATTTTGATATTGGCTTCTTTCGGGGCGACCTTCTATCGTTATATGATCAAAAAAGATTATATCGTTCAAGCTCAAGTGGATTGTGATCCATATAGTGAGGTTTGTTTTGTGTGGGAGTGCGACCCCGAGAGTGATGTGGAGGGGGAGATGTGCACTGGTGATCCCGAGGAAGATGTCTGGTATTTCAAAGTTATAAATAAAAATGCAAGTCGCATACAAACTTGTGATGCTAGCGATGAAGATTGCAATGCGCTTGTGTGCGCCCAAAACGAACCCGATTGTGAGTTCGTTTTTTGTACTCCAGAAAATATGGAAGAAAATTATGCGTCATCATGTATCGACGATCCTGCTAAATATGCATTAGAGAATCCAATCGAAGAGGAGGAGAGCAAGTGTGATGAAGGAGACGAAGAATGTTTGGAATCTGACGAAGAGAATTTAACAGGGGAGGAATCAATCGAAGAAGAAGTTGTTATTGAAAGTACAGAAAGTGATCAAGAAATTGAGAGCATAGCAACAAATATTAAAGAAACTGAGGGCATTACAGATATTGATGAAGCTGAAAATACAGAAGACTCCGCGGAGAATGTTTCAGTCGAAGTTGCGAATAATGAATCTCTGTCACAAGAAGAAATAGCTCAAAGAAACGAGGACAGTGGCGGAGCTTTGCCGATAGTGGAATAGGGCGAAAACAGGTAACTCCTCACTGACCCTCTCCCATATCTTTTTTTACCCGTCTCTGCGAGTAATTTTTGTACTCAAAAATTGCGTGGCAGTCTAGAAAAATAAATCTCGACATTAAATATATCCCTGGATTGCCACGTCAGGAGTACCTTCCTCGCAAAGACAAACCTGTTTTTGCCATAGGGGTCAGTGAGGAGTTACAAAAACAGGTATTGACAAAAAGGTTTTTTAGTGATATAATTTAAAATTAAGCTTGTGCCAGCTAATTTAATTATATAAAAAACCTATGGAGATTGTTAATGCCTTGGACGCTGAAAGTAAAAAGATAATAATAGCAGTCGTAATAGTATTAATTGGTGCTTTTATTTTTGAAAAACAAAGAAACATTATCCTTGGAGCAGGTTTTTATCGAGGGTTGAGTTGGGTCTTTGATAATCCAATCTGGATTACAGCTGAATTAATTTGGGGAGCTCGGGGCGCTTTGGGGATGGCTATAGCGGCAGTTTTAATAAATATATTTTTATTTATATATTTCAGAAATAAAGAGGCAAAATTTGTTGTTTGGAATTCCCTGAAAGGTTTCTCTGAAAAAGAATTAGAATATAAAGATAGATTCAGAGATTGGAGAAATAAAAAAACTCCTCTTAAATTTATCCTCGTCATCGGTAGTTATGTGCCAATGAAAATATTTTTCTTTCTTTTGAAGATTGTAAAAATTCAATTTTGGGGTAATTTTTTTGCACTTATTATCCTTTCTATTTTCGAAGATCCTTTTATTGCAACTACTTATGTCAAAGATGGCAATAAAAAAGATTTAGATTTTAAGATAATTAGTATTTTTTTGTTAAGTATTTTGATTAGTATCGGTTACTGGTCAATCAGAAATGGTTTGATTACCGAATTTATAATAAGACCAATAGTGTTTTAATAATCCTCCTTTTTTGTCTATATATATGATATAATATATTCAATTAAGAAGCGATTAAGTGATTTGTAAATATTAAATTATTTGATTATGCTCAACTCTAGTAAAGATGGAAATGATGATTTTAATGTAGAGGATATTTATACGCCACTAGAAGTAGCCAAAGAGGAGATATGGAGACGCTGGAATGATAAAAAACTTCGTAAGAAGGTAGAAGATTTTTTAGATAGCAGCATCCCAAAAGCTATGTTAAATAGCCCAAAGGCTATTTTAGCAAGGCACATTGCTAGCCCAAACAATGAATTTGTTAAATATTTAGAATTAGCAAAGAGAATATGTTTAGAGCCAATTTGTTTGGAATATTTAGACGATAAATTCAGATCTGAGAATCAAGATAAATATTATTTAGGAAAAATGTTTTTCTGTGATGGCAATGGAAAGAAAGAAGGAAAAAGACTTAATGTAAAAAAGGTGATTGATTTCGATTTTTCTGAGGGTAAACGATTAGCTGATATAAAGACTTTACAAGGAGACAGTTTTATAAAGTTTCATCATGATTTGTTTGGCGGTTTTTTTAATGAGTATAAAAATTCTATCACGGATGAATCTTTATGGATTAAGAAAAACGGAGGAAGCCCAAGAATATTTTATAAAAAATTTCTCTCTCTTTTTATATGTTACGGAGTTTTGTTCGAAAACTATCTAGAGAATAAAAATGAAAAAGAATTTACCAATAGTGTAGTCGTCCCAACTTTTAAAAAAATATATAATATTTTTGGAGTAAAGCCGTTGGTGGTAAAAATTTATCCCCCAAAGAAAGAAAATGATTTGTTTTGGAGGCATTACCCGAAATTTATTGAAAAAACATTGAAATAAAAATAATTTTTAAAATAAAATGGATTTTAATTTTGTTACAAAAATAGAGACTTGCTATTCTTTCATAGAACAAAACCAGGAATTTCTAAGATTCGTATATTATTCACATATACCAACTACTATAGTTACTTTAATCATAGGATTTTTTGTTTTTTTTAATAATAAAAAGTTGCTAGTTAATAGACTCCTTCTTGGAATAGCGATAGTTTTTTCTCTTTGGACTTCGTTTGATCTCATCATTTGGATTTTCTATGATAGTAGGTTGATAATGTTTTCATGGGCCCTACTTGGAATTTTAAATGTCTTGTTGTTTGTATTGAGTGCATATTTCTTTTATGTATTCATTGAGAAGAGAGATGTTTCTTTGAAGAATAAATTAATGTTTGGATTTTTAATTCTTCCAGTTTTATTATTAACACCCACGTTCTTTAACTTAAGTGATTTTGATATAACTAATTGTCAGGCGACTGAGGGGTTATATTTTACTAATTATTATTATGCCGTTGGTTTTTTTGTAGCTTTGTTTGTTTTTATTTTGGGTTTATTGAAATATAGAAAAGCGGGCAGTGTCTCCAAGAGACAAATAATGTCTCTTACTATTGGAGTGGAACTTTTTTTAGTTTCATTTTTTGTAACTGGTTTTTTGAATAGCTATTTTGTTAGCGTTGGTTTTATCGACGATGCTGTTAGTTTTAAATTAGAGCAATATGGTCTTTTTGGCATGACATTTTTTATGGGAATGTTAGCCTATATGATTGTACGGTTTAAGGCTTTTAATATTAAGCTTATTGGAGCGCAGGCATTGGTAATTTCATTGATTATTTTGATCGCTTCGCAGTTTGCTTTTATTCAAATTCCAATTAATAGAGTATTAAATTTAGTTGCTTTAGTTCTAATAACCGGCTTTGGCTATATTTTAATTCGAAGCGTCAAGCGGGAGGTGGCCCAGAGAGAAGCGCTGGCGGTAGCGAATGAAGAAATTAGCGAGAGGAAAGAACAATTGCAAAAAATCTCCGACCATCTATCAATTGCCAATGATAAGCTTAAAGAATTGGATACAGCCAAAACTGAATTCGTCTCAATCGTAGCGCATCAATTACAGGGTCCGCCCACGACCGTAAAAGGATATTCAATGTTACTGTCAGATGGATCTTATGGCGAGATGAGTGCCGAACAAAAAGATGTTTTACAAAAAATATTTAATGCTAACGAACAACAGATTGAATTCGTAAATGATTTGCTAAATGTTTCTCGTATGGAGTCGGGCAGAGTTAATTTTGTTTTTGAAAAGTGCAATATTGAAAACATCTGTAAAGAAGTAATTGATAATGTTTTTGTTAAAGCTAAAAACAAAGGTCTTTATTTGGAATACGGAAAGTCTATTGGCTCTATTCCTGAAGTTAATATTGATAAGTCTAAAATTAAAGAAGCGGTTGCTAATTTAGTGGATAATGCTGTCAAATATACCAAAAAAGGCGGAGTGTCGGTTTCTGTCAAAGAGTGCGACGGAATTGCAGAGAAATGTCTAATCGGAAATCATCTTCGAATAACTGTTTCTGATACCGGGATTGGCGTGCCGAAAAGCGAGATGGCTCATCTTTTTTCTAAATTTTCCCGAGGCAAAGATGTGAAAAGATTAAATGCTGGCGGAACAGGTCTGGGACTTTATGTGGCAAAGATGATTATTGAAGGGAATCATGGACATGTTTGGATAGAATCCGAAGGCGATGGCAAAGGTTCGAAATTTATCGTTGAGTTGCCAGTGGCATAAAAGCATATTAACATTTTAGCATATAAACATCTCAACACTTTAATTCTGCCAGCTGGCGGGTTAACACGGTAATATTTTTGACGATAGCTTTTTGTGTGCGCTTTTCATAGTCGAAACTCTTGTTTTGTGGGTGCTTTGTGTTAGAATAAATGCGTAGACTAAAATGAATTTAATTATCAAGTTTATGAGCAAGGAAGATATAATAGAGGAAATTAATAGAAACTTGCCTTTTTTAAAGGACAAATACCACGTTAAACAATTGGGTGTTTTTGGCTCGGTTGCTCGAGACGAGCAAACTGACGAAAGTGATGTTGATATTCTAGTTGAATTTAGTTCACCTATTGGTTTTTTTGATTTTATTAGATTAGAAAATTTTTTAGAGGAAAAGTTAAAAAAGAAAGTCGATTTGGTTTCTAAAAAAGGCCTAAAGAACACTATAAGAAAAGAAGTATTAAAAGAAACTATATATGTCTAAGCGAGGAGACGATTTATATTTTGAGGATATTATTAGCTCTATTGAAAAGATAGAGAATTATACCAATGGAATGAAGGAGTTAGATTTTTATAATGATCACAAGACAATTGATGCTGTTGTAAGAAATCTTTCTATTATCGGTGAAGCTGTCAATAGTCTTTCGGAAGATGCTAAATTAGTCAATTCTAACATTCCTTGGGGTGAAATTATTGGAATGAGAAATAAAATTGTACATGAATATTTCGGCGTAGATGAGGAAATACTCTGGAAAACTATTCAGGAAGATTTGCCTAAATTTAGAGAACTTATTAAGGGAATCAAATAGAATAATCTATCTGGGCATTAGTGTTTTCAGCGGAAGCATATCATGATATCTTATCAGTCAATATTCTTTGGGCATCCTTTTTGGAGTCTTTTTTATTTTCAAAATTAAAGAATAATACATGATAAAAAATGATAGCATGTTAACATGCCAAAATGCCTCTCCTCTTGATAAAAATTAAAATCCAAGGCATAATGTATTTTAGTGAGATTGAAAATAATTAGACAATAAAACTGTGAATATGAGAACACATACATGTGGAGAATTAAATAAATCGAATGTGAGTGAGAGCGTAACTTTGGCTGGTTGGGTGCATAGACGCAGAGACCACGGCGGAATAATTTTTATTGACCTGCGGGACCGTTATGGACTAACTCAAATTAAATTTGACCCGGCTATTAATGAAGAGGCTTGGAAGGAAGCGGATCAACTTCGGAGTGAATGGGTAATAAAAGCTACCGGAAATGTTTTGGCGCGTCCGGATGATATGCTGAACTCAAAGTTGGAGACAGGGGAGATTGAAGTAGACATAGCAGACTTGGAAATTCTAAACAAATCCAAGACTCCTCCTTTTGAAATTGATGAGGAAAAACCCGAGGAGGCCAATGAAAATCTGAGATTGCAATATCGATTTATAGATTTGAGAAGGCCGGAGTTGCAAAAACTTTTAATATTGAAAGACAAATACATCCAATATATGCGAGATTATTTTCATAATCTTGGATTCACTGAAATTCAAACTCCAATTTTAGCCAACTCTTCCCCTGAGGGAGCGAGAGATTTTCTTATTCCATCCAGGTTGCATCCTGGCAAATTTTATGCTCTTCCTCAGGCACCACAACAATTCAAGCAACTTTTGATGGTAGGAGGAATAGATAAATATTTTCAAATTGCACCTTGCTTTAGAGATGAGGATCCTAGGATGGATAGGCATTATGGAGAATTTTATCAGCTTGATATGGAGATGAGCTTTGTAACCCAAGAAGATGTGCTGGCTGTTATAGAGCCGTTAATGTTTGAGCTTACAGAAAAATTTTCTAACAAGAGAATAGTTAACTTAGGGAAAGACGGAAAATTTATTCGTTTGCCCTGGAAAGAAGCAATGACCAGATATGGAAGCGATAAGCCTGATTTGAGATTTGATCTGGAAATTAAACCGATTACAGA
>Ga0209417_1000890_pt1 | contig 60798 bp, 57 predicted proteins | sample RifGroF2_FD_184002 | JGI IMG/M metagenome (GOLD analysis project Ga0209417, IMG submission 184002) | Groundwater microbial communities from Rifle, Colorado, USA - Groundwater F2 (SPAdes) (version 2) | ecosystem: Environmental > Aquatic > Deep subsurface > Groundwater | place: Rifle, Colorado... | reverse complement strand
TAGTCTTTCTGACTAATGCCCATTTGCTGGGCAATGTGTTTAATCAGTTTATGCTCAGTTTCGTGAACATGTCCGTCAGCATCTGCGATTCCAAAAAGAAAATGTACCAATTGCAGACGTGACGGATGATCCATATTTTTACGAATCTGCTGGCATACTTCGGTAACCGGTATGTTTTGATTCAACAGGTCGCGAAGAATTTTAACCGCCTCACCTGCAGCAGCGGTTCCAAACGAACGGACGAAAAATTCTTTGGTATAATCCAACTCCGATTTTAAAATTTTACCATCGGCTTTCATCACCGCAGCAACCAAAACGAGTAAACTCATGATATATCCGCCCTGAGTGGTCTGTTGACCAGGCTGATACTGTTTTGTGGCCTGTCCGGGGACACCCTCATCGAAAAGCGATCCAACTACAAACCCCAAAATTCCACCGATTGGTCCGAAAAAAGCCCAGCCCAATCCACCAGTAATCCATTTTCCAACTTTAGCCATTTGCTCTTATTTTTTTGTCAATTTCAATTATTTGTGGAATGATTAGTTCACTATCATTATTTCCGATTACAAAATCTGCCAATTTAATTCGTTGTTCGTCACTCCACTGGTTTTTTATTCTTTGTCGAACCATTTCAACACTAATATGATCACGTTTTACGACCCGGTCGATTCGCTCAGTTTCATCAGTTGCAACGGTAATGGTTTTATCCATCATTTTATAAAAGCCACTCTCGAACAAGATAGCTGCTTCGTGTAATACGTATGTATAATGCTGATTTAGACACCATTCGTCAAACGATTTTCGAACTGCAGGATGAACAGCCGCATTCAGTTTACTAAGTAAAGATGGGTTGCTGAATACAATTCCGGCCAGATATTTTCGGTCAATGGTCTGGTCTGGCTGATAAACAGACGATCCAAACAAGTGAATCAATTGTTTTCGCAGGCTAGGATCATTATTCATCAATTGTTTGGCAATTATGTCGGCTTCAAAAACAGGAACACCCATTATCCTGAAGACTTTGCAAACGGTGCTTTTGCCACTTCCTATTCCGCCGGTAATGCCAACTTTAATCATGTCTCTAATTTTCGATGAGGTATTCAAGTTCTTCCGGAGTAATTTTTAGGTCGTAGATAAAGGAAGGCGTTGATTCTACAGCAATTTTCAGACGAAGTTTTCCTTCAATAATATCGTTGTATGAAACAGCTAGTTTAAAATCTTCAGGTTTTATTTCAGAAAAGCGGCTTAACCCTACCTGAAAAGTTACCTTGACTTTTGGCGGAAACAATTTGACATTCAAATTGGCAGGCTGATTGTTTACCTGAACCTGAACCGATTGCTGAGATTCGGTATATTCTTCAACCGGAAAACTTAGTTCAATCTGTCGTGGCTCGAAATAAATATCTTTTATCTTGTTTATAAGGGCTTTTTCCTTTACAGGTTCATCGGCGTTATCAAACCGAAGAGCTTCAGTGCGGGCATACTGAAGCGTGTCAATAGCCTGTTGGGGTCCGTAAACAGTAACTGAATCAGGAGTGCTTTGTACATTTCCTGAAATCCGGTATTGTTTTTTCAGATTTACAATTAAACTAGGTTTTACCTTGATCCGTTTTTGTCCCATTTGATCGAATTTAAAGGACAGGGTATCAGGGGTCATGCTCAGAATTTCCATATCGTTTGATAACAAGTAGGCAATTTCGGTCAGGAATTGCCTAGCCGGAAATGCGTAGTTGCTTTTGTGGTTATCTGCCATCAGGTTGTTGGTCAGGTCGTTCACATTAAAGTCCATGGGTATGAAAAATAAACTCAAACGGTGCCGCAAAATGGTGAATCCGTGAGCTTTCACTTTAAGGTTGAACTGATCGGGTGGTTTGCTCGATAAAGTTTTGTTGTCGGGGAAGTTATAGTAGCTCACCGGAACTACCATGTCGACCGTGTAGTTTTTGCTAAGGGCATTCAGGAACCAAAAAAAAGTTGCAATGACCACACAAATCAGATAAGCCACAACACGTTTGTCGTTTCTGAAATATACCTTTTTCAGGTACTTTGCAACTTTATATACCCAGGTTGTCTTCACGGCATCAAATATAAATAAAAAGGACCGACATGTTGCCGGCCCTTTTTTAATTTCGTTTGATGCATTAATTACTTCTGAGCAGGAACGTCGGTCATGTCTTTCACAAGGGCAGCTTTGTCAACCCTGATTTTTACATTGTCGTCAACCTGCAGAAGTACATAATTGTCTTTCAGTTCAAGGATCTTTCCGTAGATACCGCCTGTGGTAACAACCTTGTCACCTTTTGCCAGACTGTTGCGGAAAGCTGTAATTTCTTTTTGTTTCTTCATCTGTGGCCTGATCATGAAAAAGTAAAAAACTACAATGATCAAAATCATCGGAAGAAATGTCATGATCGGATTTGCCGGGGCTGAACCTGGCGCCTGTTGTCCCATTAATAAATAATTCATCTTGAATGTGTATTAAGTTTAACTGTATATTTCTATTAACTCGTTGGTAACTTTTGCTTTAATAAAGAGCTGCTTTTTCGTTTGTTCAGCATTGGAAGTAATCGTAATGGTTTTCAACTGATTCCCGACTTCTCCGGCTGAGTTATAAATCACTTCAATTTGCCCTTCCTGTCCGGGACTGATGTTTTTATTCGGTATAATAACTTCTGTACATCCGCATCCCGAATCAACTTCAGTGATGGTCAATGTTTTGGTTCCTTCGTTCCTGAAAATAAATGTGAATGAAACAACTTCTCCGGGTTTAAGCGAACCAAAATTATGGATTTCTTCTGAAAAGACAAATTTCGCTATTCCCGTTTCATCCGATTTTTCACCTGTTGATGCTTTTTTCGTTCCTGAATTACAAGCCACAAGCAATAACCCGAACAAAATGACACTGAGTCGGTTTAGCTTCTGACTTCTGGCTTCAGACTTCTGACTTGTCTTCATTCTTCCTCTTCGCCAATTAAACCACGTCCTGCTTTATGTATTTTGTTTTCTTTCTTTAAATCTTTCAGGGCTTTGTCGAGAATTCCGTTGATGAAATTCCGGCTTTTTTCGGTGCTGTAATATTTCGAAAGCTCGATGTATTCGTTCATACTAACCTTAGTTGGAATAGATGGGAAATACAAAAATTCACTCAAGGCGAGTTCAAGAATCAGGTTGTCGATGAAAGCAATGCGCTCAATGTCCCAGTTTACCGTGTGCTGTTTAATCAAAATTACATTGTCGGCATGGTTTAGGACCACTTTCCGGTATAAGTCTTTGGCAAACTGACGGTCTTCATCGTCTTTATACATAGGCAACAATTCCTGGCGTTCATCACTGAATTCCTTAAATTTTTTGAAGGTTTTCAGAATCATGCTGACTACAAAATCAAGATCGTCGTTCCAGTAAATGCTTTGTTCTTCGAGCAGTGATTCGATATCTTCATTATCCAGAATCAGGTATTTGAAAATGTCTTCAACCAGTTTCCGGTCTACACCATACGAATTTTCCGGCGCAACCATGTATTCTTTATAGAAGTCCTGATCGATTAATGAAAGATAGAGTTTACGGATGAGTTCATCGTCGTTATTCCAGCTTAATTTTGACGATTCGAGGTATTTGTTCAGCGAAATATTGGATTTGAGTTGTCTGATCAGGAGATTGTTTATAAATCGGGTGTTTGGAGCAAGCTCAGCGCTTGTTGGCCGGTGTTTTTTTAATCCCAGATCGATCCGTTCTTCCGCGAACTTTTCAATCTCAATAATCAGCGCCATGAGGTAATGGTACAGATCGTATGTTTTTTGCAAACTGAAAAAAAGTTCTTTTTCAGTTTGGTTAATCGATGTTTCAGGTGAAGTAAAGAACGCGTACAATATTTGCAATACCTTGATTCGGATTATTCTTCTGCTAATCATTGTCTTAGAACCTGTTTGAATATGGGAGGGCAAAGTTATTATTTTTTCTCATAACAGTTGAAAGCAGGATCGTTTTATTGGAAGTGAAGATGTTTTTTAACCACTTGGATACATAGACCAGATTTTAAAAGAATAACCAATGTTGAATATACAATACTGAATATCCAAAATCAAGTGTAGATTTTCAAGTTTTGTTTTCTATGTTTATTAGTTTGATTTTTTGTTCTGGATATTGGATATTTTTCATTCAATATTGGATATTTTTTCATTTTCCTGATCTGAAGCTTTCTCCGGTTGGTTCCAATATTCTTCTGAAGAATCCTCATCTTCCGGTTCATTTTCCCAGCTTGCTACCGGTCGGACCGGCCCTTGATGACGATAGTAAAAAGCGAGTAAGAGTCCGCTTGCAGCTCCCCATAAATGGCTTTCCCACGAGATTTCAGGCTTGATGGGAAAGATTCCCCAGAACATACTTCCGTAGAGAAAGACCACAATAATTCCGATCGTAAGCAGATTGGCATCTTTTCGAAAAACTCCGCTAAAAAACAGAAACGATGCCAATCCGTAAACAATGCCACTGGCCCCGATGTGCCATGATTCGCGTCCTCCAAGCCAGACACAGATTCCGGAAAGAATGTAAATCAGGAAAAAAATGCGGTAGGCCAGGTTCCGATAGAAATACAATAAAGCAAATGTGAGGATCAGAAAAGGAATGGTATTGGACAGCAAATGACTGTAGGTGCTGTGAATAAATGGCGAAAGAAAAATCCCCGGTAAACCTTCAGCTTGAAGGGGCAATATTCCGAAAGTGGTAAAATCGAACTGATATAAATTTTCGATCAGCTTTACCAACCAGAAAACAATAACGATAGCCAGCGGAATTAAAAGACTGTATTTGAAAATCTTTTTATCCGTTTCCGGATTGATTTGTGCATTGTTTCTGGGGTAATACTTGAAAATTGACATTATACCAGCGATTTTATCAGCGCAACAAAATTCAGAATGTCTTCCTGCTGAGTGTCAAAAGAAGTCATCCAACGAACTTCGGAGCGGCGCTCGTCCCACATGTAAAAGAAATATTTTTCCTGAAGTTGGGGAATTATTTCGCGGGGAACAATGGCAAAAACACCGTTGGCTTCTACTTCCTGTGTCAGTTGAATGGCCGGAATTTCACGAACTTGTTTTTCGAGTAGTTTCGCCATTCGATTGGAATGTGTTGCATTCTTCTTCCAGAGATCATTCTCAAAATATGCCAGAAACTGAGTACTCACAAAGCGCATTTTTGAGAATAGCTGCATGCTTTGTTTCCGTATGTATTTGGAGCTTTTCGACAATCCGGGATTGAAAAACAATACTGCTTCGCCCAGCATCATTCCGTTTTTGGTGCCTCCGAATGAAAGTACATCAATGCCCGCATCAACAGTAAAGGCACGGAAAGGCAGATCAAGCGCCACCGCGGCATTTGCAATCCGGGCGCCGTCCATGTGCACGAAAAGCCCATGTTGGTGAGCAAGCGAGGTGATCGCTTTAATTTCTTCAACGGTATAAACGGTTCCGAGTTCGGTAACCTGCGAGATGGAGATGATTCCGGGCTGCGAATGATGTTCAAAGTCGAAACCATGCAAATATTTGGTAATTCCTTCAGGCGTAATTTTACCTTTTATGGTAGCCACCGGAAGCAGTTTCGATCCGGTGAATTTTTCGGGGGCGCCGCATTCGTCCACCTGTATGTGGGCAGTTTCGGCGCAAATGATGGAATGAAATGAACGAGTCAGCGTGGAAAGGCTCAGCACATTGGCGCCGGTTCCGTTAAATACAAAATAAACATCGGTCTGTTCACCGAATTCCTGTTTAAATCTTTTGATCGCTTTTTCTGTGAACTCATCGCCACCGTAACCCACTGCATGTCCTTCGTTTGCGGCAGAGAGGGCATTTAAAATTTCAGGATGAATTCCCGAATTATTATCGCTTGCAAAACCTCGTTTCATCGTTTAAAATTGTAAATTTAAGTGCCTAAAGTTGAACGAAAAAAAATTTACCATTATACGATTTACGATTTACGATTGGAGACTAGTGTAAACTCTAAATTGTAAATGGTCAATAACTAAATAGTAAATGATTTAACTTTAGTTCACTCCGAACTTGATTGATGACATAAAAGAACTCAAATTTTCAACTTTATCAAAATGGACCGATCATTAAAATTAAGTGAAAAACTGTTTTGTCTGGCTGTAAATCCACGCAAAGGTGGCATTTTACTGAATGCCTCATCGGCTATGAGCATGACTCTGACAGGTTCCGTGGTTGTTGAATTGTTGAAAAAGGAGCTGATCTCAATTGAAAAAAGCATTGTCCATCTGAAAAATCCCTCGATTCAAAACGACGAAATTCATGAGTTTTTCCTGAACCGGATTCGTTTACGCGAAAAGGACCGGAAGTTAAGGAATTGGATTTCGTATTTTAATGTCAGAGGCCGTAAGATTCAGAAGTTGTTCATCCGTAGCCTTGTTCGCAAAAATGTGCTGCGTACTGAAGAAAAAAGAATCTTGTTCATTCCATATGAAAAAGTGTACCTGATGGACATGGAATTGGTTGAGAATATCCGGAAAGATGTTGAAATTACCTTGTTGAATCTGGCCGGTTCGTCAGACGATTCTATTATTCTGTCGGTAATGATTGCCAAAACCAATTTGTTGTCACGGATCTTTCCTGACAGGGAAAGACGAAAAATTGCTTCCCGAAACCTGAAAAAACTTCCTGAAACCGATATTTCAAAAGCAGTACAGGACGCCATTGATATGATGCATGCTGCTGTTTATGCAGCTATTTCCTGAAGGGAAGGAATAGTGTTCAGTTTTCAGTGCTCAGTCTCAGTGTTCAGAAAAAACTGTTACGAGTTTCGAGATGCGAGTTGCATAACTCGTAACCCGAAACTCGTAACAAAAAATAGTAATCAGTGATCCCTTAGTTTGCACTTAGAATTCAATAAGATTCAATGATACTTTAGTTATGGAAAACGTTAACATCTTTTGGTTTCGGCGCGATTTACGGATTGACGATAATCATGGGTTATTTCAGGCTCTAAATGCCGGATTGCCTGTTGTGCCGGTATTTATTTTCGATCCGTCCATTCTGGTTAAGTTCCCAAATCCAAACGATGCAAGGCTCACTTTCATCTATCAGTCACTTTGCGAACTCGACAATGAATTCAGAAAATACAACAGCAGTCTTCAGGTTTATTTTTCATCGCCGGAAGTGGTTTTCGGGCGATTAGCGGCCAAATATTCCATCCAAGCTGTGTATTTAAATGCAGATTACGAACCTGCCTCAATTACACGTGACCAAAAAGTAGCCAAACTGCTTCAGGATAAAGGAATTGAATTTCTGAGTTTTAAAGATCAGGTCATCTTTCATCAGGATGAAGTCATCAAATCAAATGGAAAACCGTATACCGTTTTTACCTCGTACTGTAAAAAATGGAAAGAAAAGCTGGCAGCGGAGAGTATTCCATATTATCATAGCGAGCAACATTTATCAAATCTCAAACATCTGTCGGCTGAATACTTTCCTGACTTGCAGGAAATAGGATATCAGGTTCAGCATATTCAGTTTGCCGGAAAAGTATTCGATCATTTTTTATTGGAAAACTACGCCGCGAAACGTGATTTTCCTGCTGAAAATGGCACAAGCAAACTCGGAATTCACCTTCGTTTCGGAACAATATCTATCCGCAAATTAGTCCGGTTCACTGAAATACTTTCCGAAGTCTTTTTAAATGAGCTGATCTGGCGCGATTTTTACATGAATATTTTATGGCATTTTACGCATGTGGTTGAAAAGTCGTTTAAGCCGGCTTATGACTTTATCCCCTGGCAAAACAGCGAATCAGATTTTGAGCGCTGGTGCACCGGGCAAACGGGTTATCCAATGGTTGATGCTGGCATGCGCGAACTGAACGAAACCGGCTACATGCACAACCGGGTCAGGATGGTGGTTGCCAGTTTTCTGACCAAACATCTTTTAATTGACTGGCGATGGGGCGAATCGTATTTTGCATTTAAACTGCTCGATTACGAATTGGCTTCGAACAATGGTGGCTGGCAGTGGGCAAGCGGTTCGGGTTGCGATGCAGCTCCATATTTCAGGGTTTTTAATCCCGAATTACAGGCCAAAAAGTTTGATCCGCAATTGAAATATATCCGTAAATGGGTTCCTGAATTCGAAACTTCAAGCTATCCAAAGCCTATGGTTGACCATGCTTTTACCAGACTCCGGGCAATTCAAACTTTCAAAAAACCTTTGAAAAGCTGAGTAAATGGGAGAGCAGGACAGAACCGAAAATCAATTACAGGCAGGGAGAGTTTTTATTATTTTCTGATTCTTCAGGAAATCGTTAAATTCGTTAGCTTCCCAAACCGGGTGGTTTCCCTTCTCATCGAAAAGCTGGCAATATACACACGACCATAAGCCGCAATAAATGTTGTAATACCTTTTGCCTTTGTACTCACTGATTGTAACATCAGTTATCCCACACCCCCTTTGATCAGGAAGTAGTTCTGTAATTTTCGTCTGGAGCCATTCCGGAAATTGATCAGGAGTAGAATTTTCTTCCTTTTTACAGGAATCCATTCCCAGAATAAAGACGAACAGAAGAATAGTGGCGAATCGTTTCATGGTTTATACATTTTATAGAATTTAATGGGCTAAGGACAGGCTGGTTTTGCGTCTGTTACTTTTAAACCTGAAAGTTTGGCCAATTCGGTTTGCGCAACCGGATTTCCTTTGTTATCGAATAAGTTGCAATTACTGCATGATGAATAGGCAAAGTCAATATTATAATAGTACTTTCCTTGTGCTTCGTAAATCAGCACCCAGACATTTTTGCACGGTTCGTTTTTTCTTGCACTTAATTCTTCGGCTTTTTGTTTTACCCATGAAGGTAATTCACCTGGGGGTGTGATTTCTTCTTTTTTATCGCAGGAAAGTACTCCAAAAAGTAGAAAAGTGCAGGCAAAAAGGAAAAGTCGTTTCATGGTTTTGAATTTTAGCTAATTTACTTAATTCGTCACAAATCAGAAATTATTTTTAATAAAGATTGAATATTTGCGGAATTCGTTGCGTCCGTTTGTTCAACTTTGCGTCTCTTATCTGTAATCAAAATTTATTAATGACTTTTTTTAAAGAAGGTAGTATAATTAGCAATTCCAGTGTCGGAAAGCATCCTATGATGAAACAGTTGATATGGCTGGCTTTACCGGTAATTGGGTCGTCGTTTATGACCATGTCCTACAATTTTATCAACATGATTTTTGTTGGCCGATTGGGGAGTGACGCGGTTGCAGCGGTTGGTTCGGCCAGTTTTTTTATGCACTTTGGATGGGGATTGTCGTCATTACTTACGGTCGGTGCAGGTATTCGGGTTTCGCACGCCATTGGCAGTGGAGATTTAAAACTGGCTAAAAGCTATGTGAGGAGTGGTATTCTGGCAGTTATCGGCTTAGCTTTGATTTACTATGTCATCTTATTTTTTGCCCGAAATGAGATGATTGGTCTGATTCAACTTAATAACATTGATATTGAACATGCGGCATCCGGTTATTTACTTTTGATTGGACTTTGTATCCCATTTTCCTTTCAGAATCTGTTTTTTACCAGCATTTTCATAGGTTCAGGCGACAGTAAATCGCCGTTCCGGATCAATGCAACGGCTTTGGCCATCAATATTCTGCTCGATTATCTTTTGATTTTTCAAGCCAAAATGGGAATTAACGGTGCTGCTTTAGGAACCATTATTTCACAGGTTATCGGTGCCATCTTGTTTTACATCAAACTGAACCATTCAGCAAGCCTGAACCCAATAGGAACAGCTTTTCAAAGTTCACTTCTGAAGAACATCCTGCGAATGGGGGTTAGCACAACTTTTCAACGGATTTCGTTCACCATTGTAGCCATTTTTATGGCACGGATTATCAGCAATTGGGGACCGACTGCCATTGCTGTGCAGAAAGTTGGAATTCAGATCGAAGCTATTTCGTACATGACGGCCGGTGGGTTTCTGTCCGCTTTGTCGACCATTTCAGGAATAGCTTATGGTGCCGGCAATTATCGGAAACAATGGCAGGCTTTTCGTTCAGGTATGCTTCTTGCTTTTGCCCTTGGAACGGTTACTTCTGCAATTTTAATAGTCTTTGCAGAACCGCTGTTCTCCATTTTCCTGAACGATCCCGAAAGTGTTGCCATGGGTCGTGAATACCTGATTATCCTTGGCTTTTCGCAATTGTTTATGGTGATGGAAATGATGGCGACCGGGGCGTTTTTTGGTTGGGGAAAACCCAATATACCAGCGATATCCGGAATTGCACTCACGGTGCTGCGAATCCCGATGGCGCTGGTATTTATCAGTCTTTGGCAAAACGAACTTTCGTCAGTCTGGTGGAGCATCAGCATCAGCAGTATTATGAAAGGAATATTGCTGGTCGTATTATTTGTTGTTCTTTTTAAATCATTTCTCCGAGGAAAAATTAAAACCACATAGAAAACAATAGAAAAAAGAAATGATAGAAAACTATGTGCCCTATGTGGTTCAAATAAAAGATATGAAACAATCGACATTCAATTCAATCAAAGGAAATATCTGGGTCGAAGGTTTGTTTGGCCTCGAAAAGGAAAATATCAGGGTCGATCAGTCGGGTAATCTGGCTCAGACTCCACATCCGAATGTGTTTGGTAATAAGTTGAAACATCCGTACATCACCACCGATTTTTCTGAGAGTCAGGTCGAAATGATTACCCCGCCGCTTCCTGAAATCGGGCAGGCAATCGGTTTTCTGGAAACCATTCATGATATCGTAAGTCTGGAATTGAAGGATGAGTACCTATGGCCGCAAAGTATCCCGCCCATTTTGCCGGCCGATCAGCAAATTCCGATTGCCCAATATGGCGAAGATGGTAAAGAAGACCGTGAATACCGCGAATTTCTGGCAGAAAAATATGGCCCGAAAAACCAGTTGTTCTCCGGAATTCATTTCAATTTTTCGTACAGCGAAAAGTTGCTCGAATTACTTTATCAGAAGGCAAATCCTTCGGTTTCGTTCGACGATTTCAAGGATGAAGCTTACCTGAAAACTGCCCGGCAAATGCTGCGCTTGAGGTGGCTTTACATTTTGCTTTTCGGCAACAGCCCCGTAGTCGATCCGTCATTCGAACTCCAGTGCAAAATGGCGCCTTATCCCATCGACAGCAATGTAATTGCCCTTTCGATTCGGAACAGTTGTTACGGATACCAGAATTTCGACGACTTGTACCCGGATTATAGTTCTGTTCCCAATTTCAAGGCAAGTATCGACCAAATGATTATCGACGAAAAAATTGCTGCGGCCAAAGAATTGTATTCGCCTGTCCGCCCTAAATTTCTACGGAATCCTGATCACATTTCATATCTCGAATTTAGGTTTATTGATATCGATCCTCTGACCAAGGCTGGTATTTCTCCGGAAGCGCTTCGCTTTTTGCATGCCCTCGCATTGTTCGGTTTGCTTACCGAAGAGCCTGATAATTTTAACGATGAAGCTCAGGCTGAAGCTAATAAATATCATACCGGAGTAGCCTTGTATGGACTGAATACTTCGGCTTATTTGGTGGATGAGGACGGAGAACAATACAATATTTGGCATAAAGCGCAATCAATTATTCGGGAAATAACTGATTTGTTCGGAAAGCTTGAAATTAATCATGCAGAATACCTCGATTCGCTGAATCAGTCCGTGAAACTGACGGAAAACCCTAAACAACGGAAAGTTTTTGAAGTGTTGAAAGGCATCGTGAAAATTGGATATATTCCGTTCCATGTTGAAATGGCCAAGCAATATTTGGCAGCCAGCCGGGATAAAAGCTACAATTTTTATGGATTGGAAGACATGGAACTTTCCACGCAGTTGTTGTTGCGCGAGGCTGTGAAACGTGGTGTTTCGTTCGAGATACTGGATCGGAAAGAGAATTTTGTGCGGTTCCAGAAGGATGGAAATATTCAATACGTGAAACAGGCAACCAAAACTTCGCTCGATAATTATGCCAGCATTTTGGCGATGGAGAACAAACTGGTGACCAAGAAAATACTCGAAGAGCACGAAATTCGGGTTCCGAAAGGACTTGAATATACCAGTGCGGAAGCAGCGAAGTCCGATTTTCTGGTTCATCAGGGCAAGCCGGTGGTGATTAAACCGAACCAAACCAATTTTGGACTCGGAATAACTATCCTGAAGGAAAATGTGGATGAACAAACCTATCAACGGGCAGTTGATATTGCTTTTGAATATGATGCAGCTATACTTATTGAGGAATTTATTTCAGGTAAAGAGTTTCGCTTTTTCGTGATTGGCGAAGAAGTGGTGGGTATTTTGCATCGTGTTCCGGCCAATGTTACAGGCGACAACAGGAAAACAATCCGACAGCTGGTCGAACTGAAAAATCAGGATCCGCTTCGTGGGAAAGGCTATCGCACACCGCTGGAAAAAATACAGTTGGGCGAAGCCGAAGCGATGTTCCTGAAGCAACAAAACAAAGATTTCAGCACGGTTCCTGGTTCAGGAGAAGTGGTTTATCTGCGCGAAAATTCGAACATCAGTACCGGCGGCGACAGCATTGATTTTACCGACGATATCCCCGATTCGTACAAGCAAATTGCCGTTCGCGCCGCCAAAGCCCTGAATGTGGTGATTACTGGCCTGGATATGATTATTCCGGATGTTTCAGCCGAAGCAGGCAACGACAATTACGCCATCATCGAACTGAATTTCAACCCGGCCATTCATATTCATTGCCATCCGTTTAAAGGCAAAAACCGGAAACTGAATGAGAAATTGATGGGTGCGCTGGGGTATTAAATGCAACGAGGCACTATTTTGGGTCTGCTGAAAATAGCTTAAGTGTTGATAATAATATAACAGACAATTTACACGAATGAGATGCAGGCATTTTAAAAGGAATACTGAAAAAAGCTTGTCTTGAATTTTTCAGTTAGCTCAAAAAAATATCCCAGAGGGATAAAATATTTATAGAAAATGGATAACACAAGTGAATATTCAACCCCAGCCGGGGTTGTACAACTTCCTAATCATCATTTTCTATAAATATATGACCTCTCTGAGGTCGTTTTTACCTTCTCTGAGTTTTTCAGCAGACCCTATTCAGAAACCTTTAAATCAGCAAAATATCCTTCGGTACCCACGTCAACCCATAAGCCAATTGCTCCGGAGTAATCAGCTCCATGTTTTAAGTCGTTGACAATCAGGCATGGTTGAATGTCATTATTTATAAACAATTGAGCTTTTGAATCTTTAACGGTGATTCTGATTTTAATCCATTCATTAAGTGCCATGTCCGCATATGACTCGTATTTCTCAGGCGACTCTTTTCTTAATTTGGAGAAAGGAAAATCAGGAAAAGAAAAATACTGAATGGTGTGGTTTCTTCTTATTTGATCCTCGGCCCGCGCATTAGTCGGGCGGATGTAAATGCTTTCGAATTTGCTATTATCCTTATTTATTCTGAAGGCAACCCCGATAAAACCTCTTGAAAATTCAGGCGCATCAGGCAAGAGCCTGCTCAATACCGATACCTCGATTGTTCCGTTCTGAAAATTTGTTCCCTTAATTTTAACAAAAGTAGCCCTGTCAACTTCTTTTATTGCCGGGTTTTTCGTGACCTTAACTACCTCTTTGCCTTGTAGTTTTTCAACCGACATGGAAACATTGGTTGGTTCAAGCTTGTCTTTTTCAAACCTGATAGTCTGCGGGTACAAATTCATTGTACCCGTAAGGCAATAGATAATTAATGCGAAACTGATTATTTTCATTTTCAGCAGTTTTGAGTAATTCGGTACTTATCCTTATTCCTGTTTTTTCAGTAAATTTCGCTTTTTTATTTAAGTTTTTACCAAAGTTGACAAAGGATTCCATCTCTTATTATAAGATGGAATCCCTTAAAGAAAGGTGACAGAAGTTTACTTTTCGTCATAAATTCCCATTCCGTTTTTGCCAACAACCATTATTTTACCAAAATCGGGCAGATGAACGATTTCTGGTACTGTGACAGATCCAAAGTCGATATAAACCAGCTTTTCGGTTTCGGAACCGTTTCTGATGACGTGTGCTCCTTCAGGTCCAGCTGGAAAGGTGATAGCATCGCCGACTTTAACGGTAATTTCACCCTTTGGTGTTCTGACAATTCCGGTGCCGCTGATGATGTAAAAAACTTCATCATTTGATTCGTGGTAATGGTATCCGTAAGCATAATTTCCGGGCGCGACCTCCACAAAATTAGCACTGCATTTATTACTTTCTTCGATTGGAATAACTGGTTTTACGGTAAACTCATTTCCATCCTGACCCAATTTCTGACCTTCAATTGAATTGTAATTTTTGACTAAAAGCTCTTTCATTTTTTTTGTCCTCCATTTTTAATTATTTTGAAGTAAAGGTAAATGGTATAAAAGCATTGTGCAATCAGGTTTGTAACGCACCTGTAAGGTTAGAATTATTGATTATCAATGATTTGATATTGAAATTATTTTTGATTTTACAGTAAGTTTTTATCGGGGGTAATATTTAATGTAGATTGTTACTCTCTTTTAGAGATTAATTCTATTTTTGAGGTAAATAATGAAAAAATAAACTGATGAGAGAACTGGATTTGCATTACCCAAAATGCCCAATCAGAAATGTATTGAGCCGGTTTAGCGACAAATGGTCGTTGTTGATTTTAGTAAACTTGCAGGGAAGAGAAAAGATGCGGTATAAGGAACTGATGGCTGCCATTCCTGACATTTCGCAGAAAATGCTTTCGAGTACATTAAAACAGCTTGAAGCAGATCATTTTTTAATCAGGAAAGCTTATGCTGAAATACCCCCACGGGTAGAATATTCGTTGACTGATGTGGCTAAAAGCTTAATTCCGGCATTAAACATGATGATCGATTGGTCGCTGGTTCATTTTGAAGAGGTTACCAAATAAGGGAAACACTAATTCCGAAGTACACCTAGCGAATCGATTGATAACCATCAGGAATACCATTTTTTGAAAGTACAATTTGCCAAAGCTGGTTCTTTCCGGCGCGGAACGATCCGGCACAGGAGAGCAGGTAATATTTCCACATCCGATAGAATCTTTCGTCGTAATCCGGTTTTAGTTCGTCCCAGGCGCGGTCAAAATTTTCAAACCAAACCATCAGCGTTTTGTCGTAATCGTAGCCAAAGTTATGCCAGTCTTCCATCACAAATAATTGCTCAATTGAAGCGCCAATTTGCTTTATTGACGGGAGCATCGAGTTTGGGAAGATGTATTTGTGGGTCCAAGGATCAGTAGTAATCATCGATTTATTTGCTCCGATAGTATGAAGCAAAAATAATCCTTCGTCCTTCAATAACCGGTGGATTGTTTTCATGAAAATCCGGTAATTCTTATATCCGACATGCTCAAACATCCCGACTGAAACCACCCGATCAAACAGATTTCCGGAATCGGACAGAGCTTCGGTATTAAACTCTCTGTAGTCCTGTAGTTTGATTTCAACTTTCAAGCCTTTGCAATTTTCCTTCGCCAATTCGGCCTGTTCCTTCGAAATTGTAATTCCAATTACAGCCACGCCATATTTTTCAGCAGCATATTTACAGAAACTTCCCCAACCGCAGCCGACATCCAGCACTTTCATGCCAGGCAGTAAATTGAGTTTCCTGCATATTAAATCAAGTTTGGCTTCCTGCGCTTCGTCCAGATTTTGAGCCTCTTTCCAATAGCCACAAGAGTATACCATTCGTTTGTCAAGCATCTTTTGAAACAGTGCATTCCCAATGTCGTAGTGCTTTTTGCCGACTTCAAAGGCCTTTGATTGTTTTCCGGAATTAAAAATTTTGGCTTTCAAAATGTGGGGAACGATTTTCCAGGACTTAACTTTTTCATGAAGAGAAGCATTAATCAAACGGTAAAAAAGATCGTCCGGTTTTTGTACTTCCCACCACCCGTCCATATACGATTCTCCGAATCCAAGCACTCCTTCGCGAAGCACTCGATTGTAAAATCCTGAATTTTTTACCTGAATATCAGTCTCGCCTGTGCCGTTTAAGGTTATCTGTGCTTCAGAGAGAAGGGATTGAATTACATCTTTTTTATTTGGCATAACAAGAAGATTTAATTCACAAATGTCTCAATATCAAACAACGGAACAGGGTAAAAGTTGATGCGGTTTCAGGATATTGTTTGTGAAAAATATTTACGTTTAAACCAGAATGTCACATTCACCAATCCGGCTGCAAGTTCGGTGTCGCCTTTGGCAAGGTCGTTCCAAACCAGTACCATGGCGATGCAGCGGGCCAACCCCACCAGAATAACACCTACCATTAAACCCGGATGATTGTGCGGGAAAATAATGGCCCAAAAGAATATGACCAGTGGGCCGACAATCCAGTTCTGGTTCAACGATAAACTGAGCAGTTTCAGGTTTCTAAAAACCAGTGGCAATTTTTCGCATTTTACTTTGGCCAGTGGCGGGTACATCATCAGGATAAGGCCGATGGCAATGGGAATATTGGTAGTTCCTGAGCTTAACGAATTCCAGAAACCTGAAATTTCAGGAACACCAAAGCCAGTGACAACTCCGGCAAACATGACCAGAAAGATCCATAGCGTGAGATATCGGTCGAAAAATGAAAGTTGTTTTGCTGTGCTCATTCGTATTGATTTGATGATTATTCAATTTGAAGATGAATCAAACTATTGCTCACACGAGAAGTGTTCAGGAAGTTGTATTTCGTCCAGAAACGAGCTTAAAAGATTTTTCATTTCTTTAACCTTTTAACCATCTAAACAATACTTCATTTTTACCCCTTCAAAATGTCCTTTTATCAGCCCAGCTTCCTTAAGTTCTGTCAAATGTTGATTTACTGTTGTGCGGCTAAGTGGTAATTCTTCCGAAATATCTCCTTAATGCAGGTTTTTGTTGCGGCAAGAAATTGAAGAATTTGCAGCCGTGCTGGGTGGGCGAGGGCTTTGAATAAACTGGCTCTTGATTGAAAGACCTCGTCGAAAAGTTCTGTTTTTGATACCACCATGATCTTGAATTTTATTTACGACGTAAATATACGTCATGAGTCGAAGTGACGTATGTTTGCGTCATTGAATTTTGATTACTTTCAAAGAAAAGAATTTGTCTTTCAGGAGAATTCTTTTAGTACTCACAAATGGATACTATTCCCTCTTATTATCTTCGCTGTATGATATCAAAACCGAAACCTATATTCGAAAAGCGCATTTTCTGGGATGTGAACTTTGAGCAGATTGACTATGATGCCAAAGCCAACTTCGTTATTGAGCGGGTTTTTGAGCGGGGCGACGTGGAGGACATTCGTCAGTGCCGTAGATATTACGGCGATGAGAAAGTGACGGAAGCCTTGTTGAAAGCTAAATATTTGCCACTCCACACCATTCATTTTGCCAGCGCGGTAATTGATAAACCACTAAATGAATTCAGATGCTACATACTGAGACAGTTGAACCCGGAACTTTTTCCTAACTAAAAAAATTGATGGAACTCACCCATTGCTTATCTTCGTTAGACTTCCCGACTTTCAGAAAAAGAAAAGCCCAACCTTGCATTAAAAGGTTGAGCTTTCTGAAAACCGCGCGAACTAACTAATTTACATTCTATGAAAAAAAACGATTATTCGGCTTTAATAAATTTACGGTCAGTAATCAGATATTTCCCATTGGTAACCCTTAAGAAGTAGATGCCTGATTTCAGATGTTGCACGTTGATGTCTACGTGATTATAACCTTCAGATTTGATTTGCTGTGCATAGGCACGTTTCCCGGTTATATTCATAATCTCGATATTCATCGTACCCTCAACCGGATTTCCGAAGTTAATTTTAAGCATATCCTTTACAGGATTCGGATAAATTCCAAGTTCCGATTTATTGATGATGTCAGTACCTGTAATGCTTTTGAGAACTACAATCTGCTGGGTAAATTCTGAAGAATTACTTCCGCTTACAGCTTTAAGTGTAACATCATAAACTCCATCGTTTTCGAAATTATAGGTTACTTCTGCTCCTTTTAGCCTGATTCCATCTCCAAAATTCCATTCATATTCAACACCTTCTTTTGGCTCGACTACAGTGAAACTATTCTGTCCCTTAATGTTGGAGGCTCTCCAGATTGGTTTCGATAAGAAAGTGAAGGAATAGCTTTTCTGGCAAACACCTTCAACAATGGCCTGGACGGAATATGTTTTATCCGGACAAAGATTCTCAACAGTTGAACTTGTACGGTTATCTGCCCAGATGTATTTTACATTTGGAATATCTTTTCCGGTGACATCCTTTAATGTAACAGTTGCTTTACCATTACATTGTTTGTCGGTTGGGTCGAAAAGCAAAATGCTGATGGCGCCACTGCAATTCGCCAGAGGGGCAGCCAGTACAGTAAGTTTGATGACACGTGTTTCAGTACATCCGGCAGCAGTTGTTATCGTGCACGATACTTCATAGGTGCCGGTTTTTTCATACGTATGCTCCGGATTTTTCAGCTCGCTGGTTTTGCCATCGCCAAACTTCCAACTCCATGTTTTCACTTCAGCATTCGAAACCGCGTAAAAGAAATAAGTATTTGGGGTTGTTTCTTTTGGCTTAACACCAATTTCGAATTTACAGGAGACGATGACCGAGATTTCTTTAATGGTGATGATTTTCACATCTATCCCTTCCATACAGGTACTTACTTTTTCAGCAAATTTCTCGTAGGTAAATTCAACGTATTGGCCTTCTTTTAACAGAAAATCGGTCGTCATTTTAACAGGAATCAATACGGCATTATCAAGGGCAATAACTAAATCACATCCTGTGGCTGTCAGTTTTTTCACTTTCCCGCGGCCAGTCAAAGGTGGATTTATACCGGCTTCGAATGTTCCTTTGGTTTCACCATAACACACTTTTCCAGACTTGTCAACAACCTTGAGGTTTATTGCCCAGCTTCCTGCCTTTTTAAAGACATAACTTGGATCAGCTAGGGTTGATGATCCGCTATCGCCGAAATACCAGTAAAACTTTGAATCGGCAGGTTGTAGATCAGTTTTGAATTTATAGCTGACCGGTGTGGTATTATTTTTTACAAAAGTGATTGGGATTCGACATTCAGTTGGCACAATAATTTCGGCAATCTTATAGATTTTAGCCGAAATTCCTAAAGTACAGCCCGAAGGTTTGTCTCTCTGCAGTTCATAGGCCAGTTCAACGTACTGACCATCCTTAAACTCAAATGTTGGTATCACCTCAACCGGAACGATTAATGTGCCGTTTTCTAGTGAAATTAAAAGACCGCAACCACCGGTTGTAGCCACTTTTTTTACCTTTCCCTTACCGTTAAGAATGTTTGAAACTGTAGCTGAACCACCTTCGAAACGGGTTCTTATTTCTCCGTAGCAAGATTTACCATCTGGTCCAGTTAATTTCACCATTACCGGGTAAGTATCTCCAACCTTATAGGTATGTGTTGGACTTGGCGAATCAGAAAAAGTATTGTCGCCAAACGACCAGTAATATTTTGCTCCTTCGGTCCGGGGATCAGTCTTAAAAGTATAGCTGGGAGGTAAGCTTTTGTTCATCACAAAAACAATTTTAACCGAACATTCAGTAGGTGAAGTTGCTGTTTGTGCGAATGAACCAAATACAAAAAGAAGAACGAAAAGAAAAGTAAAGATGTGTTTCATAGAGCTCGGTTTTTTAGTATGGGTCATTGTTCTAAGGCATAAACTTTAATGTTTAAATTGGTTCTTGCAAACAAAATCAAACCTGTTCTGCGATCAGGATTTAAGTTGTTTGATGGCTTAGGCAAATCTTTTACAAAAATCCAGGCTAACAGTGATTATTCTGAATTTATTACTACGATATTTATTATCCAAATGTTATGCCGAAGATATATGCTAAATGAATATATTCATTATTGTTTTGTAAGTGCCAGATAATGAGTGTAAAAGTAAGAGCGCTGAAGCTGTGGATGCATGAATACTTTTTAAAAAACAGACCTGATTGAATGCCATTTATCGCTCAGATGTTGGAAAATAATATAGTGAAAAGTGTGCGGTTTTTGAAATTCTTTTTTTTAATTTATTATCCTGAAACATCATTGACGCCTATGATCTGGTGATTTATACACGGAAAATTGCAATATGTTTCTGATTAAAGGAATCAGTACTAAATTGAAGATTAACTCTAATTTAAAAATTACCCAAGCTCCCAAAGAGTATTTTGCTTATTGGGTAATTGACAAGGGGGTTTTAAACAACAAGTATGGAAATGCGCTGATGGCGAATGAAGTCAGTAAAACTTGAGGAACTAGATTCCTATTTATATTTTATCAAACGATTTTATTTCTTCCAGTTTGTTCGGAATTCCGCGTTCTTCATAAGCTGAAGCCACCTGCAGGGCAATCACTTTAGCTTCTTGCTTCCAGTGAATTAACGCAAGCATCTCAATTGCCACCAAAACTTTATCATCTAAATCTTCTTTATTTCCTTCTTCCTTTAGTTTTCCAATAACTTCAGGGTGTTTGTGAAGATCAATAATGGATGCTGAAATATGTTTGTCTGGAATTATCATTTCTTCTTGCTTCCACTCAACTCCCCATTTAGAAGCAGGTTCTTTAAACTCAAGCCATGGCAAATCCGATTTTTTGACAATGAAAAATGTATTTCCAACAATATGACCGCTACAGTTCCAGATATCTATTAATGCAATTCTTTCATAATCTGATTTACTTAACCCTGGAACATTAAGCACACTGGTATAATACTCTATATTGTTCTTGAAAGAAATTATTACAAAATCGTTTGGTTTCTCAGTTATTTTCAACTTGTCAATCGCCTTAAACAAGTCTTCTTCTTTTAACAAATATCCTTGTGTCGTTACCATTAAGAAAGTTTCTGAAACCGCCCCACGCATATTATTTGCCACATGTTCCGCAAGTATTGAATGGTAGTTCAAATGATCATATGGTTGGTCGTCAGCGAAATCGCTTTTAGGAGCTAGCATCTTGTTGCCGGCAATATAAAAAGGTTTCCTATAATTTATACCTTCTATTTTAATAGTATTATTTATAACATCTTCGTATTCTACAATGGCTTCTTCAATTATTTGCGCACTATTTTCCAAAAAAATATTTTCTTTTTTGTGAGAAATAGTTTGGTTTATTTCCGTCAACCCATAATCTTTTTCTAACTGACTTTTTAATTTATTAACTAATTTTAGTGGATATATTTTCTTTTCGGTGCTGCACCATTCTTCTGTGATAAAATCAAATCGCATAGTTTTCAGAAGTTTTGTATTTGCAAGAATTTCTTTTAATCCATCGCTAAATCTTTGTATATTATCAATCCAATGCTTCTTTTCAGCTTGAGATTCAGGAGAATTCGGTAACTCTAAAAAATTTTCATAGATATAATATTGCGGTAGAGTATATTGTCTAAGAAAAAGTAAAATTATGTATTTTCGAATCCAGCTATTCACAACCCAATCAAAATTCACAGAATCAACTTTAGGAAAACCATACCTTGATGCTTTCTCCCATAAATCCTTATCAAAGGTTTGGCATAGATCAAAATATCTTTTAAATATTTCACCCATTGCGAATGGTAACAATGGATATCTCGGAGGTTCACTGTTTGTGTGATCCCAGATTCTTCGGATACATTCTATCCGTTCTTCAAATAGCAGTAATCCGCCTAAATAATAATGAAAATCTAGAAACTCAGAACGTTCTTTTTCTATTTTATCTATTTCATCTTGATTTACTTTTTCCCTTGAAGATGGCGATAGGTAAATCGAACTTGGGATTCTTAACCTATACTCAAAATGATCGAACGCTTGTCCCCAATATTTAAGAATAGCATCATCTTTCTTATAAACAATTAAAAATTTTAAATTGACCCAAAGAATACTGTAGGTTTCTTCTGATATTATTCTATCCTCGCCTATAAGCCAATAGAATCCAGATGCTCGATAATCAAGCTTTTTTAGACGTACGCTATTTGAGAGTGCCAGTTCTTGAGCAATTAGACAGGTTGTTTCGTAAAACTTATCTGGAAATTTGCAACGTTCATCTTTGAAATTTTCTCTATAATTGAAAAATACATAAAACATATAATCCGGAATCAGGGAGCAAGTGTCTATCAATTCTTTTTGAATTGAGTAAATAAAAAGGTTGGTAACGACCTCAAGATTGTCTTCTTTCTCAATTCTTTTTCTTTTGGTTGATTTTTTTAAGTAATTAATTCTTGCCTTGATAAATGAAGATGAGATACTGTATTTTAAAACAGTAAAAGAAAAATAAATGAATTGGATCAATAGCAAAACTGTTACTATTAACAAGATGAGAGATATCCAATATAGTATTTTGCTATAAACTTCTTCGTGAAATTGAACAACCAAAGTTGAAATAATGATGTACGACAGGACAACTAAAGGAGCAATTATTAATAGCCATTTCAATAATATAAAGTAGCTCTCCTTCTTAAATAAATCAATGACCTTTTCTGAATGATACTTTTCGTCAAACTTTGAAATCACCTGAAAAATGAGAGGTGTTCCAACACTCACAATAGAAACAATAAAGGCGATACAAATTGCGACTAGATTCACTGTGTTGTTATATTAATTTTGATTCTATAAATCTACAAATTTTGTTTTAATATTTTGTAAATCAGGTTGATTGTGAATTCTGAACTTTTCAACAATGTTGTAACAACGAACAAGCCCTACCAAATTTCTACGGCAGGGCTTGTCTTTATTTTGTTTGAGCCTATTTTACGGCTTAATCTTCTCCCACAATGCAATCAGTTTCTCGTGGTAAATGGCTTTAATCTGATCTTCGTTTTCGGCAATGGGTTTTACAGGGATGAGGTTCATCACTTCGTCAGGACACATTCCGGAGCGGTACATCGTATTCAAGGAAGCATTCAATGTTTCGTATATGCTCTCGCGACATTCAGCGTCACTAAGTCCAAACTGAGTACCGATATCTTCCAATTCACTCCATTGAACCCAGAAATAGGTGGGCAGCATGGCCGAAAGTAGGGCGTAGCCTTCCAGCTTTTCTTCGGCAGTTTCGAAGGTGTGCCCCAATAAGTTCAGCATCTCCAAAATATACCATTTCTGAATTTCCGACATTCCGGAAGCAAAACACACCGGATTATATCCGTGATTGATGACTGAAGTAGCGCTTGGGATCAATCGGATAATTTGATTGATGGGCAATATTGCCGCCATTTTAATGATGGTGATTTTGGGCGCCAGCGAAATGAAAATGGTTTGGTCAGACACTGCGGTCTTAATTTTCTCCAGCGTTTCCATGATCACTGGCGGATGTAGCGCCAGAAAAACCACATCTTTTTTCGCAGCTTCATATGCTGTAGAGATGATTTGGATGAAGGGGAATTTTAATTTCAGAGCTTTGAGGGTTTCCTGATTGGTATCGAAAACTGAGATAGATTCGAAGATTGCTTTCTTATTAACAAACGCCTGCAGAAAGATACCGGTAATTCTACCTCCACCTATAAATCCGAGTGATTTTGTTTTCATGATGTTCAGCTTTAAGATATCTAAATATAAGAATTACATCACAGAATTGAAAAGATATCCAACACATATATTCATGAAAATAAGAAACCTGAAAATAGCACAGAGTATTTCGCCTCTTCAAGATGCAACAACAGTATTTTTTTTGCAGATGTGAAATGTCGATTGGGGTATCCCAATTCACTATTTTTCTTTAGGAGCAGAAAGTTCCTTTGTCTTTGGAAGAGTTATTAAAGTTTCAGAAGCGGGTGTCCGGAAAATATCGTCCTTATTGATAGGTCGTATTTCGGAGAGCCATCTGAATCCGGGCAACAGTTTATCGCCCTCTTCAATGTCGTCCATTGGTTTCAGTTCTCCTTCAGGCGATTTAATGAAAGCTATTTTTTTTACTTTTCCATCATTCAGGTATATGATGATGTTACTGCTCTCGGCCTTATTTAGTCCGATAATTCCACCTTTATCGTCATGTGCGAAGTAGTTCGATTGTCCGTTCCCGTTTACATCTATTCTGTAAAGCGCATTTTTTCGGACAAAACCGATCATGTTTTTCCCTTTTATCTGATTAAAGCGTATACTATCGTCTTCCATCGACACGATAAAGGCATCCTCCTTCATTATAACCTCATCAGGATCTTTGCTACGGTTAATCATTTCGATGTAACTGGCCGACATCTGGTTTTTTCCTGACCAAATCACCGGATCGGTAAATAGTTGTATGGTAGAGTCTTTTGACCAGTAGGCCAGCGAATCGCATTTGCCCTGAAGATCATCGCGAAAAAACCTGACTTTGTGATAAGCCAAAACCAGGCGTGCATCTTTGGGCGGTTTTATCGCTAAGGTGTCGGCAGGTTCTTTTTTTACTGCTAAGGTATCAGGAAGCGATTGATTTACTTTGAGTGAATCGGGTACAGTGAGTTTAACAGACATCGAATCAATTGCCGGAACAGGGACTAACTCAGTTTTTCCGGTCGATTTTAAAACCGGTTTTTTATCTTTAGTAAGGGGATCAGTCTTTTTGGTTTTAGTCGTATCGGGCATAGTTCTCAATCGGTCAGCATGTAAATAAAGTGAATCAGTTTCAGAATACTGGATGAGTACAGCCGAGTCGGTAGCAAAAGCCATTTTGGTAATATCGTTGTATTGAACCTGGTTCCCGACCACAATGATGCTGTTTTCTATATCCTGAATACGCGCATGACCGATGGCAAGTCCTTCCCCTTTTTCTTTATCGTAGAAAATTGAATCGGCTTTCACGTTTTGTTTTGCATTCCAGATTCTCGGTTTTTTAGTCAGTTTCGAAACACCTTTCATACTGTCGTACCATCCATATTCGGCATATAGAGTATCAGTTTCATTGAAAATATGGGTAGGCCCCTCCAAAAACACCTTCTTAGTGCTGGTGAAGTAAATGAGTGTATCCGATTTTATCTGGTAGTCTTTGGTAACAACGTAAACCTTAGTTTTAAAATAGGCTTTTTTTTCATTCACATAATACTGACCGATGATCGAAGTAAGCACATTGGTAGTGTCTTTAACGGTTCCGGAATAGTTGTATGAAGCCAGATCGTTGATCATGGAATAATCCAGTGAGTCGGTGGTCAGGGTAACCTGTTTGTCAATGAGCTTTACGTTTCGCCTTGCTTTGGCCAGTTTAGTGGTTCCGTCGTAATGAATGAAATCGGCATACATGTTTAGCGTGTCGCCCCGCACGATGTGTACATTTCCGAATGCATCTACTGAGTTGTTGGTATAGTTATACATACTGTCGCACCACATGAGAGCTCCGTCGACTGAGATATTTACATTTCCCAAAAGGCGTTGTGCATTCGCAACAATCCGTTCATTGTATGCACCCACATCGGAATTTAAAATTTCGACCTTTTTTCTATTCTGTGCCTGACTTTTACCAGAAAAAGCCAGCACACAAATTAGTCCGATCAGGAATAGGCGTTTGCCTTTTTTTATAGATGAAACTGTTATTATCATTCAGTTTACTTCATCAATTCTGAAATAATGTCTTCCACCGATAGATTTTCGGCTTCTGCTTTGTAATTTTTGATAATCCGGTGACGGAGAATACTAACAGCGACTTTCTTAATATCGTCAATATCGGGCGAATATTTTCCCTGAAGTACAGCCAGGGTTTTTGCTCCTAAAACAAGGTATTGTGAAGCGCGCGGGCCAGCTCCCCATTTCAGGTATTTGTTGGTGATGGGCGCCGCAAGTTCGGTATTGGGTCTGGTTTTGGCCGATAAGTTAACCGCATATTTCAGCACGTTTTCATTCACCGGGACTTTCAGTACCAAATCCTGAAAATAGCAGATTTCTTCTTTGCTGAGTATCTCTTTGAGTTGGGTGGTATAGTCGGAAGTAGTATTTTTAACAATCGTTAATTCATCCTCAAATTTGGGATAGTCGAGCCAGATCGAGAACATGAAACGGTCGAGCTGTGCCTCGGGTAAAGGATAGGTACCTTCCTGTTCGATTGGGTTTTGGGTGGCAAGAACAAAGAATGGTTTATCTAGAATATGCTTTTCTCCTGCTGCGGTAACCGATCTTTCCTGCATGGCCTCAAGCAGGGCGGCCTGTGTTTTTGGTGGAGTACGGTTAATTTCGTCAGCCAGGATAATGTTGGCAAAAATAGGCCCACGAATAAATTTGAATTCACGGTCCTTATCCAGAATTTCGGTCCCGATGATATCAGAAGGCATTAAATCAGGCGTAAACTGGATGCGTTTATATTGAAGTCCAAGAACCTCTGAAATGGTATTTACAAGCAGTGTTTTGGCAAGTCCTGGCACACCGATTAACAGGCAATGTCCTCTGCTGAACATTGAAACCAAAACCTGATCAATGATTTCATCCTGACCGTATATCCGTTTTTTTATTTCGGAACGCAACTCTTCAAACTTGTTGCTCAGTGCGTTTACAGCTTCAACTTCATTTTTATAAGCCATCTTCTGAATTATTTTTCTTGTCTATTTCCTCATTTTTCTTGGCAGTTAATTTTCCCATCACAAGACCAAAGGCAACCCCAATTGCTATTCCGGCACCTATGTTTTTTAGGGCTACACCAATTGAAATGCCAACGCCAATTCCAATTGCCAACCAAGATCCTTGAGAATTATTCCTTTTCATCATTCTTTTTTCCTGATTTCTACGAAAGGTCAGCCATACATTGCTACCCCTACAAATACCGTTTTGTTATTTTTCCCTGCCCGCCACGGCTTGTCAGGCGGGCTAATGACGAATGACCATTTCCTTTTTCCTTTGCGTAGGACGTTGCCCTGTGCTGATTACATGTCGCTTTTCAGGGCTGAAAACCAAATTCAAAGCATTTCTTAACTTGAAACTTTGAATTTGGAACTTGAAACTATTTTATCCAACCCTGATATTTGAAATTACAATTCATATAACTGGGATCAATGCGAACATAGGTTCCGGTTTGTTTATCGCGAATCCATTTGTCGAGCGTTTTCTCTTTTTTCGAATTCAGATAAATATTGCTCAGTTCAACATAGTCGTCGCGCATGTTAGCTTTATGTGCCGATGTATTGCTGAGAAGTTTTATAATTTTATATACCGGCCTTTGTTTATCATCGAGAGTCTGGAAAGGTTTCGATATTTCGTTGAGGTTCATTTTGGCAATCACCTTACTTACGTCAGGATCAAGTTCACTCATTTTCCATTTCGATTCACCGGTTTCAGGATTAATGGCTACACCGCCGTTATTACGGGAGTTTTTATCGTATGACCAGCGCAAGGCAGCTTCTTCAAATTTGAAAGTTCCTTTACGGATAAAATCGGCAATACTATCGATTTGGGCAAAAGCTGTTTTCATGGCTGCGGGCGATACCTTAGGCTTCATAATGATGTGCCTGGTTTTAATTTGCTCTCCCTTTCGATCCATTACTTGAATGATATGGTAACCAAAGTCGCTCTTCACTACATTGGAGATTTTGTCACCTTTGAGGTTGAAAGCAGCGGCAGCATATGCAGGGTCAAGGTTTCCACGACCCATGTAGTCAAGTTCTCCGCCGTTTCGGGCTCCGCCATCTTCCGAATATAAAACTGCGAGTGGTGCAAAAGCGCTTTCACCACTTTCAATGCGACGTTTCAGTTCGCGAAGGGTAGCTTTGATGCGATCCTCTTCTTCCAGGCTGATTACCGGTAATACAGTTATTTGGGCATATTCAACCTGTGCATCAATTTGTGGAATTTCAGCCTCAGGTAAATTCTTGAAATGATAACGTACTTCAGCAGGGGTAACCGTAACCTTGTCGATGATCTTTTGCTGCATCTGCTGGGTCATCTCTTGATTTTTGATTACTTCCTCCAAATCAGATTTTAAATCAACAATCGATTTTTTGAAATAGGCTTCCACCTCTTTCTCTGTACCTAAATGCGAAACAAAATATTGAATACGCTGTTCCAGCTTCTGATTCAGTTGACTGTCACTAACGATAATGGTTGTGTCGAGTTCAGCTTCGGCAAGCAGTAGTTTTTCAACCAGAAAATTTTCCAGTATTTCACATTTCATGTCGCCTTCGGTAGTAATTCCCTGGGCCTGTTGTTGTTTAAACATTTCTTCTATATCCGATTTCAGGATGATGTTTTTTCCGACAACTGCCACAATCTGGTCGACAGTCTTATCTTGTGCCTGGATTTGATTGCTAATAACAATACATGCCAGCAAAGGGAATATTCCAATTAGTTTTCTGATCATAAACGCTTATTTTTTTGTTTTAAATAGTTTAACCTTATTGTTGTCAAGGCCTTCTTTATAAACATCTTTTTCAATTTGTTTCAGAAAGTCGAGTTTTTGCTTGCTTAAAATGATGTTTTGTATGTCGCCCTGAACAAACTCTATGGGCGAACTCTGGCCTGCCAGACGGTAATCGCGGATACAGACCAAATAGTAAAAATCCATGTCAGTGGATTCGATAAAACGGTTTTTCTCCCAGAAATGCTGTTGATCGGGAATTGCAGCCGGGGTATATTTCATCACCTGATCGGCGGCGACCCACTGATCGTTAAACCTGTCGTAAGCCTTGGCATAACTCATGCAATATTCATTCAGTTTGGCCTGTTTTCCGGGATCGTTGCTCGAACAAAGCTGCTTTAAGTCTTCAGGACTCGAAACTTGCCGTGGAACCTTGATGTAAATGGCTTTAACAATGTTCCGGTTCAGGATAAAACTTTCACGGTGTTCGTTGTAATACTTCTGGATATCTGTATCTTTCACGATGGTGTCCATCTTCTGCCTGATCAACTCGTTTTTATACCTGAAAACGATGAGTGAATTTCGGTATTCTTCCAGTTCCTGACTAACGTCTTTTTCGTTGCCCTTCAGGTTTTCTTCAGCTTTGAGCAGAAGGAGTTCACGCTGCACCCATTTTTTGATGTAATCGTCGGCCCAAAGAGCGCTGTCGGTTGCATCGAGGTAATCAGGAACATTTTTCGAAAGCTCTTCAACGGTCAATACCTTGTCAGCTACCTTTGCTACGGGTTCGCCTGTGTCAACAAACAAATCGCATGCAGTTAGCATAGAGGATATTAAAACTATATAGAACCCTGATTTAATCATTCAACCGATGGTATTGTTTTGAGTACTTTTTTATTTATTTCGATCGGATATTTCTTTCTTAATGAGTCAATCCATTCTTTTTCAATTTGTTCCTGAAGATCGGAAGAGTATAACCCCCACGCATCCTTTAACTCTTTTTGTTCGTTTGGAACTATTTTTCCGTGCACAAAGGTAGTAGTTTCATTCAACCCGACAGGTTTTGCACCGCTCCAAATGAAATAATCTATAACTGGGTCATCTCCTTTCTCTGAAGCGACTGTCCGAAACTGAATGTTATTTTCAGTTTTAGTATTGAAAACATCCTCCAGTTCCTTTTGGGTATATTCCTTTTCATCCAGCATTTTCTCGACTCTCGAACGAATCTCAAGATTTGCTGTTTCAATTACCCAACCCTTAAACCGATCTTTCCAAAAATATTTTTTTTCAGTATGGTCGTAGTATTTCTGAAGCCTTAATGTGTCATTGGAGGCTAAATCCCAAATTTTGTCCTTCGAGATATTGAAAAGCAGGATGCCGTCATGATATTCCTGAAAGATACGGGCAAAATCAGGATGCTTTTTCTCCAACTGGGTATTTTCGTATTCGAGTAATTTTGTGTGAATGAATTGGTTAAGTATAGCAGTTAATTCCAATTCGGGATTATCCTGCTTGGGTGAAAAATTCTGTTTCTGAAGAAAATCGGTAAACTGTCCGACTGAAAGGATTTGGTTGGCAAAACTTACCAGTAATTTGTCTTTTAATTCATTTCTTTTGATGGTATCCGAAACTGAACTTACCAGTTTCTGAAAATTACCCTCATCAATTTTCAGTTGATATTCTGCCCGTAGTTTCCGGTCAAAGGCTTCGTCGCTGTATTTACTGATGGCAGGATTTTGTTTGATTTTAGATTCAAGGTCTGTACGCATTTTTTCGAAAGGCGGAGTTGTACGGAATTCAAGTCGTTTGATGATGTGCCATCCAAATGGCGTCCGGATAACTGTTGAAATCTCCCCGTCATTTTTCAGGGCAAACGCTGCTTCGGCAAATGTCGGATCCATATTGGTAGGGGTGAACCAATTCATTACACCACCTTGAACAGCCGATTGTTTGTCGTCGGAATACGTTTTTGCCAGTTCAGCAAAGTCAGTTCCTGAAGTTGCTTTCTGCCAGATACTGTCAGCCGAAAGTTTTAGCCTGGCAATGGTTTCATCGCTGGCTTGCTGAGGAAACATTTTCATAATGTGTGCTACTTTAATCTCTCCCGGAGTTATTCGTTCGTCGTGCACTTTAATAAGGTGATAGCCAAAACGGGTTCGGATAATTCCAGAAATCTGACCAACGGGAGTTTTGTATGTCATATCCTCAAACGGATACACCATTTGAAAGGCGCTGAAATAACCCAGCAAACCTTTATTCTGGGCAGCCGATGGGTCTTCGGAATATTTGGCAGCCATATCGTTAAAATCGGCGCCTGCCAGAATCTGTTTACGCAAATCTGAAATTTTATTCCATGCAACAAGCGTATCGGCAGGGAGAGTTTCCGGATTAACCATGATAAGAATATGACTTGCCTTTCGCTCGTATTTAGTCCGGTGATAGGCCGTTTGAACCATTTCTTCGTTGTAGGTAACATCGGTGAGATACGGTTTGGCCAAATCCCGCCGGTAGCCATCTAGCTCAGTAATAAATGATTTGATAGTATCGTAACCCAGCTTTTGGGCTTCAAGCACTTTGAGTTTAAAATTCAGGTAAAGATCCAAATATTCTGATGGTGTTTTCCTGTCCTTTTCGTCCAGAATATTGGTATTATTTTTTTGATAATTGGAGATAAATTCTTCTTTGCTAACCTGAATATCACCGATGGTTAATACAATATCTTTTTTCTTTTGTGCTGATACGTTCCAAGTGAAGAGAACAAACAGTACGATTGAAAATATCCGGATGGAGTTTTGGAACTTATTTTTTGAATGGCTATAAGAATACGCGTTCATATGGGTTGAATAGAATGAATGGTTGGATGATTAAATTGCTGAATGGTTGAATGTTAAATGGCTCACCTCGATACGCTTCACTACTCAGTGTCCGGAATAAGTAGTCAAATGTTTGAATGGTTGCGACTGACCACTGACCACTGATCACTTTTTTCTTTTTCCCCTTTTCTAATGACTTTTTCCTTTTTCCTAACATTTATCGGGAACTGTAATTGGGTGATTCACTGGTAATACTCACATCGTGGGGATGACTTTCCTGAATTCCGGAATTAGTGATGCGTATAAATTTGGCATGCTGAAGAGTATCTATATTTTTTGCGCCGCAATATCCCATTCCGGCTCTTATGCCACCAATGAGCTGATGCAGCACTTCGTACAAGCTTCCCTGGTATGGAACACGGGCAACTATTCCTTCAGGAACCAATTTTTTTACGTCATCTTCCACATCCTGAAAATACCGGTCTTTGGAGCCAGCCTGCATCGCTTCTACAGAGCCCATTCCACGATAGGACTTGAATTTACGGCCCTGAAACAGAATGGTATCTCCCGGAGATTCTTCTACTCCGGCAAAAAGTGATCCGGCCATAATGGAATGCGCTCCGGCAGCAATGGCTTTTACTATATCGCCCGAATAACGGATTCCACCATCGGCAATAACGGGTACTCCGCTCTTTTTGATGGCTTTGCTCACATTGTAAATGGCTGAAAGTTGCGGAATTCCAACTCCGGCAATAACACGGGTCGTGCAAATAGAACCTGGGCCAATTCCAACTTTTACAGCGTCGGCTCCTGCCAGCACCAAATCAGAAGCAGCTTCGGGAGTGGCAATATTTCCGGCTACAAAATCAATTTCAGGATATTTATTTTTGGCTTTTTTGAGCATTTCCAAAACGTACATCGAATGTCCGTGGGCAGTGTCAATCACAATGGCATCAACCTGGGCACGAACCAATTCATCGATCCGGTCAATGGTATCGGAAGTGATTCCAACAGCCGCGGCAACCCGAAGCCGTCCTTTTTCATCTTTCGAAGCCAGTGGTTTGTCTTTTGCTTTGGTAATGTCTTTGTAAGTGACCAAAGCGATCAGCTTGTTGTTTTTATCAACCACAGGAAGTTTTTCAATCTTGTATTTCTGAAGGATAGCTGAGGCTTTATCAAGCGAAGTTGAAATATCGGTAGTCACTAAATTATCTTTGGTCATCACCTCCGAAACCAACTTATTCATGTTATTCTCGAAACGAAGATCGCGGTTGGTCACAATGCCCACCAGGCAACCCTGGTCGTCGATAACCGGAATTCCCCCAATCTTAAAAGTTCGCATCAGGCCAATGGCATCGCGCACCGTTTTTTCTTTTGAGATAGTAACCGGGTCGTAAATCATTCCGTTTTCGGCGCGCTTTACACTGGCAACCTGTTTGGCCTGTTCGGCAATACTCATGTTTTTGTGTATGACACCAATTCCTCCTTCACGGGCAATAGCAATGGCCATATGTGAGTCGGTTACGGTATCCATGGCTGCCGTTACAATGGGAGTATTTAGCCTGATGTTCCGGGTAAACCAGGATGACAGGTCAACCTCGCGCGGTAAAACTTCTGAATAAGAGGGTATTAACAATACATCGTCAAAAGTTAAACCTTCGGATACAATTTTATCGGCGAAAAACGACATTAATGTGTATTTTTATATTCGGTTGTGAAAAACAAAACTACAAAAAAAACAAGTACAAATGTCCCGTTATTTTCTGGGCTTCCAACCCTATAAAGTTTAATGTATCTTAAAAGTTGTTAAGCAGAAAGAAGGGGATTTGACAATTTGACAATGAGCAAATTTGAAGATTAGGGATAGGGAAATAGTTGTAGGACTTGTGCGGCTTTTCTTGTAGTGATTATTTTACTTCCCAATATCCTGTTTTGTCCGAACCTATTCGTGAAATTATTCCCTCTTCCTGTAATTTTTTGAGTACACGAGTCACGGTTCTACGCGATTTATTTAGTTTCGCTGCAAGTTCATCTATTGTAATTTTCGGATTGGTTTTGATAAAATTTACAGTGTCATTTACAGTGTCATTTACAGTGTCATTTGTTCCCGTTTTCAATACAACACCTTGCCGTTTTTTGAGCGTGGTGTGAATTTCTTCGAGCATAAATTCAATAAAAGCACCACAATCTGTATCACCAGAGCTTTTACTTATGGCATCGTAATATTGTTGCTGGTTCTGAAAAACGATATTTTCGACTGGTAAATGCTCGAATAAGGGATGCAATTTGGTCAATATAAGCGATTGCCATAACCGGCCCATACGTCCGTTGCCATCAGTAAACGGATGTATAAATTCAAATTCGTAATGAAAAACACAGCTTCTATTGTTCAAATGGTCGTGCGATTCTTTTAGCCATTGGAACAAATCGTTCATCAAAAATGGAACACGTTCGGCTGGCGGGGCAATATGTACGGCCCGAGCCCCTGCAAATACGCCCACGCCTCCACGGCGGAAACGTCCGGAATCATTGATCAGGGCTTCCATCATTAAACCATGGGCTTTCAATAAATCTTTTACCTCGAATGGATTTAAAGAGGTAAACGTGTCATAAGTTTTGATGGCATTTTTTACTTCCTGAATTTCCCGCAAGGGCGCAATGACATGTTTACCTTCGAGTATCTCCGTAATCACACTTTCAGAAAGCGTATTTCCCTCAATCGCCAGTGAACCTTGAATGGTTTTTATGCGGTTTATTTTACGCAACAAAAGCCCGTCCTCTTGCTCCATACGGATGGCATATCGTTCAATTTGTGCTGAAATATCGGCAATCAAATTTATCGATCTGGCGCTAATGCTAAATGGCGGTTGATAATTCGATGTCATAAACGGATAAACCTGCTTAATTCTTGCATACTCTTTATACTATGCGAATCTAATCATATTTGAAATGTTTACAAGGCCATCAATCATCTGAATTTTTTAATGGTTTACTTCCTGTAAACTTTAGAGTTGTAAAGCTTGGTAAGCTGATTAATGAGTTCGGGTGTGGCGCTTTTTAATCGCCGTTTTTTAGCGCGAAAACAATTCGCTGCATTTTTTAACGGAGTTAAAAAATGCACTACCCGATCTCTGTATGCGAAAAGCTGTTAAATTTGATTAATAAACGAGAACCAAAATTGAGCGAATTCAAACAAATATTAACCAAATACTGGGGCTATGCAGCTTTCCGGCCTATTCAGGAAGAGATTATTCAATCCGTAGCACAGGGTCGTGATACGCTTGGATTGATGCCCACAGGTGGAGGCAAATCGGTAACTTATCAGGTATATTCACTTTCGAAACCTGGAATTTGTTTGGTTATAACACCACTTATCGCTCTGATGAAAGATCAGGTAGAGAACCTTAACCAGCGCGGAATTAAGGCCTTGGCAATTTACTCCGGGATGAACAATCAGGAAATAAAGATTGCCATGGATCACGCGGCCTGGGGTAATTACAAGTTTTTGTACCTGTCGCCCGAACGAACTGCTACTGAACGGTTCAGGGAAAGGATCAGTCAGTTTGATGTCAACCTGATTGCTGTGGATGAGGCGCATTGCATTTCGCAGTGGGGTTACGATTTTCGCCCCTCGTACCTTCGGATTGCTGAGTTGCGCGATCTGTTGCCAAAAGTCCCGGTCCTGGCAGTAACCGCAACAGCCACGCCCCGGGTAGTTGACGATATTCAGGAGCAATTAAAATTCAGTAAAAAGAATGTAATCCGAACCAGTTATTACCGAAGCAACCTGATTTATCTGGTCAGGAATGAAGAGGATAAAGTAAATTATTTGGTGAAAGCAGTTCAAAAAGCAAAGGGAACCGGAATTGTATATGTGAAAAGCCGGAAGTTAGCGCGCGAAATCAGTGAATTATTGCGCAAAAACCAGATTTCGTCAGATTTTTACCATGCCGGACTAAATTCCAAAGTAAGGACAGCCAGACAGGAAGCCTGGATGAATGGCAAGTGTCGGGTCATTGTTTCAACGAACGCTTTTGGAATGGGGATTGATAAATCGGATGTCCGGTTTGTCATCCATCTGGAAGCCCCAGATTCGGTAGAAGCTTATTTTCAGGAGGCTGGACGTGGCGGACGTGATGGGAAAACAGCCTGGTCGGTTTTGCTGTACAACAACAGCGACAAAATCAGGCTGCAGAAAAATGTGGATAAATCGTTTCCGGAGCCTGAAGTAATCAAGCGGATTTACGAGGCCATCTGCAATTTTTATCAACTGGCGGTTGGATTTGGAAAAGACCAGTCGTTCGAATTTAGTATGGCTTCGTTTGCATCCAGCTTTTCATTCCAAATTACTGCAGTTTACAACAGCCTGAAAATACTTCAGCGCGAAGGATACCTCGAATTGACGGATGAACTGGATAATCCGTCAAAAGTTTACTTTCAGGTTGACCGTGATGATTTATACAAATTTCAGGTTGCCAATGCCGAGTTTGACGGATTCATCAAATTGTTGTTGCGCTCGTACACGGGTTTGTTTACCAATTATGTAGCCATCGATGAGCAGTTGCTGGCTCAGCGAGCCAATATTTCTTCAGAGCTGGTATACCAGTTTTTATGCAAGCTTCGGACTCAGAAGGTAATCGATTATATTCCTCAGAAAAAAACTCCATTTATCATTTTCACCAAAGAGCGCATTGAGGTTGACCGTCTTAAAATTACCAAAGAAAACTATACTGACCGCAAACGCGATTACATGCAGCGAATTGATGCCATGATTCATTACGCATCGTCGGGACATAAATGCCGGAGCCAGTTATTGCTTCAGTATTTTGGCGAAACTGAGTCGGTGCGCTGCGGAAAATGTGATGTTTGTATGGAGCGTAACGAGTTGAATGTAAGTAAATACGAATTTGATACCATCAGCGAACAGATTAAGAAGTTGCTTTTGGAACCACGCTTTTACGAGGAACTTTTGGCGCACATAGAAGGAAAGCGTGAAAATGCAGTGAAAGTCGTTCGATGGCTGCTCGAAAATGAAAAAATTGTTTACCGTGTTGATAACCGGATGGAATGGCAGAAAGGTTGAAAATCATTCTTTTTTTGTCCTGAAATTTAGGTTGTTTTGTCTAAACTAAAACTATTACCATGGCTCCTCAAAAAGTTATTGCCAGCATTGTGTTGTTCCTTATCATCAGTTTTGCAATTCAGGCACAACCAACGAAAGAAAGTAAAGAACAAGCACGACATCGTGGTAGTTATGAAGATAAAACCCTTTCTCCGACCATCAATCCTAACTTATTGCCTTATAACCGTTGGATCGATCCTGCCGGAAGTCAAATCTATTTTGGCGCTCCAAATCTCGAAAACCATGCTTTGGACGTGGCACTCTCGCCCGATGAAAAGTGGTTAGCGATAGAAGGCCGGTATGAAGTAGTCGTTGTGTCTCCGCTAACAAAAAAAATAGTGGCTACACTCCGGATGAACGACTTTATTAAAAATCTGAATGTAATGAATACTTTCTCCGGAATATGCTGGATTCAGAAAGGGGATCGCTACCAACTATTCTGGGGCGCTGTTGACAACAGCGGAAATTCGTATGTTTTGCAAGCCCTTTGGGATGGTAAAAATTTATCAGGTGCTGACTCATTTCCTTTTCCGGCAGTCAAACCTGCCAAATCGGCTATTCCAAATGAAGTGCTGGTTCAAAAAGAAGGTGAAAAACAATATCTCTATGCTGTTTTGAACGGCAATAATACAGTTGTAAAGTTAGACCTGGCTACCAAAGAAGCGATCTGGACTACCCCGGTTGGGGTTGCCCCATTTGGTATTACTAAAGCAAACGGTAAAATCTATGTGACAAACTGGGCCGGGTCTATTCCCGATAAAAATGATCTAAATGTGGCGGGTGTTCCATGGGGAAGCGCTAAAGTTGACCCCCGAACCGGAGCTACCCGCGAAGGAACAGTATCGGTTCTGGATCCGGAAACCGGAAAAGTGCTGAAAGAAATTGCAGTAGGCTTGCATCCTAACGATATCATTGCCAGCGCCGACGGGAAATTTCTATTTGTTTCCAATGCCAACAGCGATTGTGTAAACTCCATTTCAACGCTGACAGATGATGTTTCAGAAACTATTTCCGTAAGGTTGAGCGCTGAAAATAACTCATTTTGGGGAGATTCGCCGAACGGTTTGGGACTTTCAAAAGACGGGCGTATTTTGTATGTAGCTAATGGAATGGATAATGCCCTTTCAGTAATCGAACTGGGTAAAAAATCAGGAGCAAACTCTTCAGAGAATGTAAGTGAAATAGAAGGTTTTATCCCAACAGGAGCCTATCCCGGAGCGGTAGTGGTATCAGGTACAAATGAACTTTTTGTTGCAAACATTGAAGGCGAAGGAGCAAAAATTCCCTCGCAGGCGGAAGGATCATTGAACGTTTCATACAACTCGCATAAACAGATGGCTTCTGTCTCCATTATTCAGGTGCCCGATGAAAAGCAACTTAAAGCATATACAAAAACAGTAGAACAATCGAACCAGCTTTTCAGGCTTGCCCTGCTCGAAAAAATGCCGCGCAAAAGTGCAAAACCAGTTTGTGTTCCTGAACGGATTGGAGAACCTTCTGTTTTTAAGCATGTACTTTATATTATCAAAGAAAACAGATCATATGATCAGATTTTGGGCGATATGAAAAAGGGCGATGGTGATTCTACGCTCACCATTTTTGGCCGGCAAATTACACCCAATACCCACGCTTTGTGTGATCAGTATATGCTGCTCGATAACTTTTATGTCTCCGGAAAATGTTCTGCCGAAGGGCATCAGTGGACCGACGCTTCTATTGTGACTGATTACATCGAGAAAGATGTCCGTGCCTGGATTCGCAGCTATCCGCATGTTCAGGAAGATGCTTTGGTGTATGCCCCAACCGGATTTATCTGGGACAATGCCCTGAAACACAGCAAAAATGTGCGAATTTATGGCGAAGCTTCAACTCCGGAATACGATAAGCAACATACCTGGACTTCCATTTATCAAGGATTTCTGAAAAACGAAAAGTTCGAGTTTACCAACCATACCACCATAAAACCTGTCGAAGCCATTTTGAGTTCAACTTATCCTTCCTACGACCATCACCGGATTCCTGATGCATTAAGGGCTCAGGCTTTTATTCAGGAATTAAAAAACTATGAGCAAATGGATGGCGATCAATTACCGGAATTGATGGTCATGGCGCTTCCAAACGACCACACTGGGGGCACTCGTCCGGGATTGCCCACTCCGCGTGCCATGGTGGCCGACAATGATTTAGCGCTCGGTCAGATTATCGAAGCAATTACAAAAAGCCGGTTCTGGCAAAATACAGTTGTTTTCGTTACTGAAGATGATTCCCAGTCAGGTTGGGATCATGTATCGGCCTATCGCACTGTTGGTATAGTGATTAGTCCGTATTCGCGAACCGGAGAAGTTCTGCGCACCAACTACAATCAACCATCGATGGTGCGCACTATTGAGCAAATTCTTGGACTTCCCCCAATGAACATCATGGATGCCACTGCCAAGCCGATGTTCGACTGTTTTGGATCACAAGCCGATTTAACTCCCTATGAAACAATTAAAAACCAGATTCCGCTGGACGAAATGAATCCTCCGCTTTCGGCTTTAAAAGGAACAGCACTTCATTTTGCTGAAAAGAGTATGGAACCTCAATTTGACGGAATTGATTCGGGCGATGATGATCTTTTTAACCGAATACTGTGGTATGCGATGAAAGGAAAAGAGAGGTATCCAAAGCATTTTAGTGGAAAAGATGATGATGAGTAACAGCATGGTTTAACGCACTAATTCAAAAATCGTTTTGGTGAATTTTCACTATTAAATTTGTACTTAAACCCTCTGAACAAAAATTCTTTATACTTTTGTCGCATATTTTTAGTACGCTTTTCATGAGGGGAGATGAATTGAACAGTCTGGTTTATTCGAAAAATGTAATTGAATTAATTACCGTAGCCAACGAATTCTGCAGTTTTGTGGAACGATCTGACGAAATGGAATCTTCAGATTTCCTTAGCCGGCTGCAAAAAATCCTGCCATTATTATACCTGAAAGCCAGTTTGCTTCCCGAGTTTGAATCACAATCGGACGAAGATCTTGAAAAGTATGTTACCGAAGTTGAATACAATCTGATCCAACAAAAAATAATGCGCCATACCGGGGCTGGTGATGATTACCAGGAAGTGTTTTTACCCGGAATGCAGTTCAGCGAATCGTCTCTCACAGCCAGTATTGCTGAAAATATAGCCGATATTTATCAGGATATGAAAGATTTGGTCATGTCGTTTCGGACACTGGATGAAGAGGTTATGGAGTTGTCGCTTTCAGAATCTCAGAACAACTTCTCGCAATTTTGGGGTCAAAAACTGGTGAATTGTTTGCGCGCGGTTCATAATTTGATTTATAGTGAAACGAACGATGATGTTCTATCCGATAAAAATAAAAATTCAGATTCAAAGAATATAAACCGGAAACCCAATTGGTTGAACGACCGGTTTCTTGATCAGGGAGAATAAAAAAGATGTATAGAGAAAGCATTGATAAAGAAGAATTAGCCGAATTGCCACTTATACAGTTCGAAGGAGAAATCATGTTGATTGAGTCAAAGGAAGAATATCAGGCTTCCATTGATTACCTGTCCAAACAATCCCTTTTGGGTTTTGACACCGAAACCAAACCGGCATTCAAAAAAGGAACAGTTTACGAAGTCGCTTTGCTACAGCTGGCGACCGAAGACCGTGCTTTTTTGTTCCGTTTGAATAAAATTGGTTTACCCAACGGGTTAAAACACATACTTGAAAATCCTGACATTCAGAAGATAGGAGTTGCCATTCGCGATGATATTAAAGGTCTTCAAAAACTGAATCATTTTAAACCGGGCGGATTTATTGAGTTACAGGAGCATGTCAAAGATTTTGGCATTCAGGATTTCAGCCTGAAAAAATTATCGGCCATTGTGCTGGGTTATCGCATTTCAAAATCTCAACGGGTCACCAACTGGGAAGCGCCTGACTTGACCGAGGCCCAGCAAATCTATGCCGCTACGGATGCCTGGATTTCGCATCGCATTTTCGAATCTCTCAATCAGCAATAAATGCAACCAATCCAAATGTTTGCTCAGCGGGCATAATAAGAGATTCATCACATTTCTATTGCATTAAAATAAAAGCATTTATGAACTTAAATAGTGCAGGTTCTGCCCAGTCGAAGTATAGCCGGGTAATACTGAAATCCGGGAAAGAGCAATCGCTCGAGCGCTTTCATCCCTGGATTTTTTCCGGTGCAATCAAAGAAATTGTTGGTCGCGTTGAAGAAGGCGATGTGGTTGAGGTTGTTTCCAATAAAAATGAATTTCTGGCCATGGGTCATGTTCAGATAGGCTCCATTGCCGTACGTATTTTTTCATTCGAAAAAGTAAATCCTGATTTTGATTTTTGGAAAGGTAAATTGGACCGGTCATTGGATGTCCGCAAAAAACTGGGTTTGGTCGATAATGACCAGACCAATGTTTACCGTTTGGTACATGGCGAAGGCGACGGTTTGCCCGGATTGATTGTTGATTTTTACAATGGAACGGCTGTTATGCAGGCGCATTCGGCAGGCATGTTTCTGATTCGCGATGTAATTGCCAAAGCTTTAAAAGAAGTGATGGGCGACCGGCTGATTGCCGTTTACGATAAGAGTGAAAAAACCGTGCCTTTCAAGGCGGGTCTAGAAGCTAAAGACGAATACCTGCTTGGGAAGTCAGAGGTTTTTGAAGTTCAGGAATACGGAAACCGGTTTAAAGTGGATTGGGTGGAAGGCCAGAAAACCGGCTTTTTTGTCGATCAGCGCGAAAACCGCCGGTTGGTGCAGGAATATTCGAAAGACCGAAGTGTCCTGAACATGTTCTGTTATTCAGGAGGATTTTCATTTTATGCCATGCGTGGTGGTGCCAAACTGGTTCATTCGGTCGATTCCTCGGCCAAAGCCATTGACCTGACCAACGAAAACGTAAAACTGAATTTCCCGGATGATACCCGTCATGAAGCATTTGTGGCCGATTGTTTCGATTATATGGATCAGAATAAAGACAAATACGATTTAATTATCCTTGATCCGCCTGCTTTTGCCAAACACCGCGGCGCCTTACCACAGGCGTTAAAAGGATACAAACGACTTAATCTGAAGGCATTTCAACAGATTGCTTCCGGCGGAATCCTTTTTACTTTCAGTTGTTCGCAGGTAGTTACCAAAGATAAATTCCGTGAAGCTGTATTTTCGGCAGCAGCTATTTCTGGTCGCAAAGTCCGTATTTTAGGACAACTTGTTCAACCCGCCGACCACCCGGTTGACATTTACCATCCCGAAGGGGAATATTTAAAAGGTTTGGTGTTATATGTGGAATAGGTGGCGCGTAGAGCCGCACGGCCTTGCGGCTCTACCTGACAACGAAGAAGATTTTACAATTTCTATACATTGTCGCGCCAATCATTGAACCACCAACTTCAAAGTTTCTATTCCTTTTTTGGTTTGTATTTTAAGCATATAAATGCCTTTTACCATTGCACTTACATCCATCTCAATCAGGTTTTGGTTTTGGTATTTCTCCTGCTGTAGCAGTGCTCCATTCATATTGAAAATACAAATGGTAGTTTCTCCCTGCAGGTTGCTGTTGGTTTCAATGCTGATTTTATTGGTTGCCGGGTTGGGGTAGAGTGTCATTCCTGCGGAAATGTCTAATTCATCAGTTCCTGTTTTTACGGAGGTGTAATTTGCATCAAATCCGGTTGCTGTGTTAAAGCCATTCGAATTAAACACTATCAAAAGGGCTCCTGTTGGAGAAACAATTGGATCAGGCTTCTTTTTGCCTGTAAACGTGCCGAGCAGAACAGTTGAAGCGCCTACGGAATATACGGTAAGTTTATCATGTTCTTCCAGATCAAAACTGTTGAATGAAAGAGTAATTTCCCTCGCATCTGTTGGTTGGATTCTCCACTTACAGTTTGCATTGTTATTATAATTTTTTCCCCCGCTGCCATTCGAAAAGGAGTCGGAACGTGAAGTTAATGTAGTTATTCCACTGCAATAGATTGGCGTAACGCTATGGTATTCCGCCATCCAGCCTTTAGCTTCTTTGTTGCCATCAGTTTTAAATTTCAGGAATAATTTATTGCTGCTTGAAATAATTTTGGGTGGAGTTGTTGTTCCGGTATATACACCCAGTAGTGCAGCCGTTTCATTTTCACCGTTGTAAATAAACACTGAATCAGAACTATCGACATTAAATGCATTAAAAGTGAGAGAAATTGAATTTACTGAATCAGCCGGTTCGATCAACCAGGTGCAGTTTAAACCCGGTTTGTAATCAAACTTCGGGCTACTGCCATCTTCAAAAGAACCATTGGCATCCCTGATGGTATGGCTGCTGCATCCATACGGATAACTGTTTGCCGGATAACAGTTCCTTATTAAGCCTTGGTACAGAGAATGTCCGAAGGGATTTGAAAGTGTGTAATATCCATTTCCTATACCACTCCAGCCAAAATTAAAATGAAACATCTTTGTTGTTCCTGTAACCTGGTAACCATCGCATACAAAAGCATGTCCATTTGAAGTATCTGGCTTGCCTCCATCATAGTAAATCGGGTTAAGAGCATCGAGTTGTCCGACAATTATATTTTCCCAGTCAGTGGAATTATAATTGCTCCTGTAAATGTATTGTGCTAATGGGCTATATCCGAAATGTTGAATTATTGCCACAGGAATATTTTCGCCCAAAGATCCTGAAATTGCGGAGCCGTAACTCATATTTACCGAAACGCCGGCATGATATAGCAGTTGGGCAATGGCGGGAATGGATTGCCCACTGCCATCGTTGATTTGGTCGATCATGCCATCCCAGTTGTACCTAGCAACTCCGAAGTTTACATTTTGGGTTCCATAACCAGTTGCATAATAACTATGAACACCGGTTCCCTGAAGTGGGTAACGGTAGTAATACATGATCATGCTCATAGCAGTTGCTACACACCCGGCCCTTACATAACCACCTGATCCGGCAGCATCTTCCGGACACAATACATTATACGGGTAACCGTCTGTCCACAAACATGTTAGAAGTGGTCCAACATCATTTGTAGTTTTTATGGACAAATCTGCTTCTACCGCCAGGTAGCTTTTCCATTGGGCCTGAATTTCAGGCGTAGCGGATTGAGGTTGTTTGCGCACCCATTCTACCTGGCCCAGGTATGTTTCCAAGTAATTATCGAAATTAGGGGAAACTCCTTTTTCGGGGAAAACACCCTCTGAAGAATAGCCAATTACAGGCGTAAGAGCTTTATCAGCCGAAACAATAACAAATCCTTTGCCCCGGGTTGAAAAAACATATAAGGCAGGCAGGCCATACCTATCAAAGGTTGTGACATCAGTTAGGGATAAAACATCTGCTGATTTTTCCATTTGCTGGTTTGCCATTCGTTCAGTCAGAAAAAGTTTAGCCACAACACGTGCCTGTTCCTTATCCACTATGTTGCCATTAAGCGAATTAACCTCGCCAGGAATTTGATTAATTTGTGAATACAGTGTTACATTCAGTAATATGCAGCAAATATAAAAAGTAAGTATTTTCATGGCTTTTTGAAAGAGATAGAACCCTTTGAATAAATTAGCTTTCAATTTTTCACAAACCTTCCAACTCCTGTTTGATTAGTGCTGACCAGTTTGATGAAATATATACCTGCCGGAAGGTTGCTCACCGCGATTTCCGATTTCAAGCCAAGCATTTCTTGAGACATAAACTGTTGTCCGGCAATTCCATAGATTGTTACGGTTCCTTCTGTGGTTTGTCCCCATCCCGGAAATTCAACAGTTATTTTTTCTGAAACGGGATTCGGATAAACCTTGAGAAATTCATCCTCCATTGGATTTGAGGTGATCCCTGTAGGTGGGACTTTGAAAATCTCCACCTTTTTAACAATCAATTCACCTACGGTTTTTCCGCCAGCAACAATCAGGTGGTTTCCAGCTCCCACCACCGAATGTGATGCGACTGGTTGTGATAAAAAATCAATTGACCAGGTATTATTTACCGGGTCGTAAATATCAATATAATCAGAGGGTGCAGTAAAGCTGCTACCTGTAAAAGTACCACCTCCAACAAAATAGGCTTTTCCTGCAACTACCGCAGCATTTTCGAGGCCCGCTCTCGCAACTGAAAGAGTTGCCGTTGTCCATTCACCTGTCGAAGCATCATATATATCTACACGGTTGGTTGGATTATTTAAGCTGGTTACACCACCTGCGATTATTACTTTGTTTCCCACAGTAACTGCACTTGCATAAGCTCTTGCCTGTGACAGCGAAGCGATGCTCCAGGTTTTGGTGCTAAAGTTGTAAATATCAACCCTGTTTAAAGTTTTAAATGCGTTTGTTCCACCAGCAACATAGTCCATTCCACCAGCAAAAATGGCAAGGTCACCAACAACGGATGCGGCCATTCCCATTCTTGCTATCGAAAGGTGATCAACTGTCCACACACCGGTTTTGGAATTGTATATATCTATTGTATTTTTAAAGACAGGATTTACGTCTGACTTAAATTGCACTCCTCCTGCAAACATTACCGTATCCCCATGACTGATTGCGCTGAGTGAAAACCGGTCAACGGATAGATGTGCGACCGACCATTCCTTTGTCAGGGTATCGTAAATATCAATATTATCATAGGATATATTTTCGTCGTAGCCTCCTGCAAAAAAAATCTTTGATTTGCAGCTTGCCGAACCACCAATGACTTGTCTGGCTTTAGATAATTTGCCTGAAATTTCCCAGGTACCGGTAGAAACGTCATAGACTTCAACTTTGTCCATGAATTTAGTTTTGTCGTACCCACCGGCGAAATATGCCTTATTACCAATTGTCGCTGCACCCATGTGGTATTTGGGTTCTGATAAGTTGCTGTACGTCCACTGCGATTGTGCATTTTGGATCATCACAAAAAAAAGAAAAAACGAAAAAAGTAACTTTGTTTTCATAGTATTGCATTTTTAGTGTTTTACCAAACAAAGTTCCGGCATATTAAAAGGCGAATCAATCACCATTTAGTAGTAAATTGAGGGAGAGTTATTTATTCAGATATTTAAGGATAGCTTCGCTTCGGGTTCTGACCTGGAGTTTTTCGTAGATGTTACGGATATGGGTGCGCACGGTTTCCACGCTGATAAACAGCAAACCGGCAATCTCTTTATAAAAATAACCCTTCACCAGGTACGACAAAATTTCGTCCTCACGCTTAGTCAGACCGTTAGCTGTGGCATAATTCGGCAAAGGATGCTGAAAAGACTGAACCACCTTGCGGGCAATTTCGCCCGACATGGGCGAACCACCCTTGTAAACATCCTGAATGGCTTCGAGTAGTTTGGCCGGCGGGGTCTGTTTCAGCAAATACCCGGTGGCCCCGGCTGAGAGTGAATGGAAAATGGCATCGGAATCTTCAAAAATGGTGAGCATGATGAATAGTATGGGAACATGCTGCTCTTTAAGCGCCAGAATGCATTCGATGCCACTGATTCCCGGCAGGTTAATATCCATTAAAACTACATCAGGCTTAGCTGCCGGAAGCCCGGCTAAGGCGTCTTCGCCGTTACTGTATGCGGCAACACACGAAAATCCCGGAGAGCCGTTTAGCAGCATCTGAAGTCCTTCCCTCACCGTTTTATCATCTTCAACTACGGCGATGAGGATGGTTTCCTGTTGAGCGTTTCCTGAATATGCCATCAAAATTTTCCTTTTATCCTGCTAAATTACAACGAACTAACCGGGAATGTTATCACCTATTAGTAGTATTTTGACCTCAACTAAGTAATAAGAATGAAACAATGTCGCATTTTCATTGGACTAATATCTTGACTCACCCCGTCGCCCCGAGTGCTCGGGGCTTTGCCCCATTCATGAAGAGAGGGGGGAAGGCCGCCTGCGGACTTCGGGGTGAGTTATTTATAAAATACGACATTATATCATTTCTATTACCTATTTTGCTGAATAGTAATGTCATTTCAGCAGAACAACCAATTCTATCAACGTTCCTTCACCCGTTTTGGACTGAAGCAGAAATCCCCCATCAATATCATTCATTCTCTTCTTCATATTTATCAGCCCGTTACCCGGAAATTCAAGACTGTCGTGATCAAATCCTTTTCCGTCATCCCTTATCATGATCCTGAAACCGTGCTCATTCATCTTCATCGAAATAATCACTTTCGAGGCCCCGGCATGTTTTACCACATTGTGCAGCGCTTCCCTTACCACCAGGTAAACATTCCGGCGAACCTCGACGCTTAAAGCTTTGTTTGGCAGCGACTCGGGAAGTTCGAAAGTGCACTTGGCCGTTGTAGGTTCCAGGTATTCGTAAATAAAACGCCGAAGGTAGGCCACGAGTCCTTCGAGTGTATCGTTTTTGGGATTCAGCGCCCAGATGATTTGGTTCATTTCTTCCATTACCCCGCGCGAAGTATCGCTGATCTGTCCCAGCCATTGCCTTGCATCACCCGTAATTTCTGTTTTATTCTTCGCCAGGTCGCTCAGGATTGAAATGCGTGTGAGGCTGGCACCCACATCATCGTGCATATCCTGCGAAATCCTTGCCCGTTCCCGTTCCAGCATCAACTGCCGGTCGAGGTCTTTCTGATACAAACCTGCAGTGTTGAATAAAGCGATAACTCTTTTGGCGATGAGGGAGAGAACGCGGATATCCTGCATGGAATAGGTTTTCTCCGACTTCTTAGGCCCGCAAAGGAAAAATCCGTACGGCTTGTTTTCCTTCAGCAAAGGAACAATCAGTTCACCATTCGCCATTTCAGGAACAGAAAGCTTTTGGTCAAGTTCTGCCGGAGAGAAAACCTGGGGTTTTTGCAGCCTTCTTTCCATTTCAGATGTCACGATGTATTCCTTTTCAACCAGCGTTTGCACTTGTCCAAGCGAATATGCCGGTTCATAAGTCAACTCCTCTTTTTTAAGGTTGAAAACAAGGGACTTGAAATGAAAAATATCATCCAGCCCTTTTCCAATTCCTGATTTGAGTTCCTCAAACCGGTAAATTCCAGCCAGTTTTTCTTCAAAATCAGCAACTACCGTTGCCGAGTCGTATGCTTCGCGTTGAAAAAAACGGTTGATCAATCGTTGAAGTGTGTCGCGCAACACAAGGAAGATAATGACCGAAACAGCCATTGACAGAAAACGAATGATATCAGATTCGCCTTCTGTCAATTGACTTACGAGAAAGATCAGAAGGAAATAGGCTAATGTTATTACAATGGTAGCGCCCAGGTAAAACAAAGCCTTCTTTATATAAATCTCAATATTCCATATTTTGTATCGGAAAAGGGCAATCAGAAAGCAGATGATCATTATAATTATCGTGATTCCCTGGGCAAGATCATAAAAAATAAAAGGATACAGAAAGTTCAGGTGAAGGAGATAATGATAAAAAAATGCATAAGACATTGGTGTCGAATATCCGAAAAAAGCGCCGATGATCACCATGCGAAGCTGGTTTCGGGCAACAGTATTCTTTATCGTCCGGAACTGGTAAACTGCAATAGCCATTGATACACAAAAAGTGAAAAAAATCCATGATACATGACTCCGGTTAATATCACCCAACAACTTCATAAAGAATTCACTGGAAGGATGATAAATAGCGAGCATATAAAAAACTACAAATAATGAAGCTATTAAAAACCCGATTCCGTAGAACAGGACAAGCAACCATCTGATCTTCCGGTAAATGAGGGAAGGTTGAGGGAAAAGCAGGATAAAATGTACAAGTACGGGGCCGGATAAATAAGCGGAATAATAGAGTAGTATGTTGGCAAAATTTGTAAAAAGATTCGGCCAAGGAAGAAAATACGCAATGTGAAATACCGAACAAATCTGGGAATAAATGAAAAATATTACTGCTGTCCGGTCACCGGGTTTCTTATAAAGAACAAACAAACAGGCGATACTAAAAAGCATCATCAATAAAAACTTTGTATAATATAACGCCGGCGCTTCCTGTAAATAAGAGGTTATAATCCGTGTGAAAGCATATTCATTATTATTTCTTGAAACTATATAGGTAAGTGTATCTCCTATCGCATGACTGCCTTCAATGGAGTATGATTGTTCCGGTCCTGAAATGGCAACTGAATCGATGAAAAGTACAAAGTCTCCCGGCTTCAGTCCTGCCCTGGCAGTCGGGCCCCAGGCCGACATTTCATAAATGACACATTTACCTTCTTCAAGCCTGTAATCAACATCAACAAATATCAACCGGTCCAAGTTCCACAGGTAAACAATATTAACAAACACTGCCAGCGTTACGAGCAGGAATGCCCAATAAGGAATGCGACTGATGAATTGTTTGACAAACCACATATATAACAGTTTGATATACAGATATAAATATAGGGAATAAATGAGGAAAATACAAAAATCAATTCATCCTTTTCAAGGATGTATCGCAAAAAATATGGTTTGTATTTGGTTCGCTGGAAGTCGATCTGGCTAACCATATTGCCCGCAAAAACAATGAAATCATAAAACTTACTTCAACCGAGTTTTCACTGCTCGCACTTTTGTCCAAAAATGAAGGGCGGGTTTTGACCCATCGGCATATTTTGAAAGAAATATGAGGAATAGGATACATCGAGCAAACCCAGTATTTGCGGGTATTTGTGGCGCAACTGCGCAAAAAAATTGAGGATGATCCGGCTCACCCCAAATTGCTGATCGCTGAATCGGGAATCGGATATCGGTTTGGGAGTTAGGTGCAAATATTTTTGTAGAGACGCACGGCCGTGCGTCTCTACAAGGCAACAGAGATGATTAAAAAAAAGCGATTCTCTTTCGAAAACCGCTTTTTCACGAATCCATCAATCCACCAATCCACCAAAAACTATTTTTTAATCCAGCTAAGTATTTTTTCGGTATCAACTTTCACTTTAGGTGCCACCATGTCTACTAACTTGCCATTTTCATCAATCATGTATTTTTGGAAGTTCCAGGTTACTTCAGAATCCATCACACCATTTTGGCTTTTGCTGGTCAGCCACTGGTAAAGTGGATCAATATCATCTCCTTTTACCGATATTTTCGACATCATCGGGAAAGTAACACCATAATTTTTCGTACAGAACTCGGCAATTTCCTCGTTGCTTCCAGGTTCTTGTTTCCCAAAATTATTGGCCGGGAAACCGATAATAACGAATTTTTGATTTCCGAATTCTTTATAAAGTTTTTCAAGATCGGTATATTGCGGCGTATTACCACATTTTGAGGCAGTATTTACAACCAATACCTTCTTTCCTTTCAGGCTTGCCAGGTTAAAATCCTTGCCATCGATATCCTGAACTTTGAAATCATAAAACGATTTCTGACTAAATGCAATCGAAGAAATTAAAATAAGGCTAAAAATTAATGTTATACGTTTCATTTGTTTCTGTTTTTATATGAACTAATTATGAAACAATTTACGATGCTAAAAGTTTTATCAGGTTTCTGTTAATAAGTTTCAACTTGCCGTTAGTCCATAATTTGTATATTTGGTCGTTCAATTCAGGATGTTTTATGGAGAATTTTATTGTTTCAGCACGGAAATACAGACCAGATACGTTTCAGACCGTTGTAGGGCAGGCATCGATCACTTCGACTCTTAAAAATGCGATCAAAAACAGTCAGCTTGCGCATGCCTATTTGTTTTGCGGGCCTCGCGGTGTGGGTAAAACAACTTGTGCACGTATTTTTGCCAAAACCATCAATTGCCAGAATTTATCAGCAGAAATTGAATCCTGTAACGAGTGCGAATCGTGCAAGGCCTTTAACGGAAACCGTTCGTACAATATCCATGAACTGGATGCTGCATCAAACAACTCGGTTGACGACATCCGAAACCTGACCGACCAGGTAAGGATTCCACCACAAATCGGACATTACAGCCTTTATATTATCGATGAGGTTCACATGTTGTCTTCAGCGGCATTTAATGCTTTCCTGAAAACGCTGGAAGAACCACCGCGACATGCCATTTTCATTTTGGCAACTACCGAAAAGCATAAAATTATACCGACTATTTTATCGCGTTGCCAGATATTTGATTTCAACCGGATCAAAATCAGGGATATATCCGGTCATCTGGCACATGTTGCTGACAGCGAAAGTGTTTCAATCGATAGCGAAGCGTTGAATGTAATTGCCCATAAGGCCGATGGCGCCATGCGCGATGCTTTATCCATTTTCGATCAGATTGTAAGCTTTTCAGGAAGAAACATTAGCTATAAAGATGTGATCTCTAACCTGAATGTTCTCGACTATGATTATTATTTTCGTTTGGTCGATTTGTTCCTGAAAAACGACATTTCTGCCAGTTTGCTGCTTTTTAATGATATTCTCGATCACGGTTTCGACGGGCATCATTTTATTACCGGACTGAGTTCACATTTCAGGGATGTAATGGTTTGCAAAGATCAGGTAACCATTCAATTGCTTGAAGTGGGAGGCGAAATCAAAGAGAAATATAAAATTCAGGCAATGAGCTGTGAGAATGATTTCCTGATTGGAGCCCTGCAAATTGCCAACGAATGCGACCTTCAGTACAAAGCCAGTCAAAATAAAAGATTGTTAGTCGAACTCGCAGTGATCAAGTTGGCCCAGCTTACCTTAAAAAAAAAATAGTTGACGGGAACGACGATGATTCGCTACTTCCAATTTTTAACCTGACAGAACAGTCTGTACCACAATTAACATCAACTGCACCATCGGCTGAAAACAGATCCGAAACCTCTGTAATACCAAGACTTGAACCTTTAGACAACGCATCAGGTGTTAAACAAATCAGGAAGATGGGGACCTCGTTTACCCCATCAATTAAAGATGCTTTGGCTGGAAAAACCCAGGAGAAGAATGATCTGCCGGATGCCTTAAATCAGACTTACAGCGAATACGAAGTTTATAATGAACCATTTACCGCAGAGCAGTTGGCTGGCAAATGGAAAGAATTTCTTAGTCAATTGGTTGACAGGCCAAATTTGCGGTCAACGCTTTCGAATGTGCCGGATATTATTGAAGGAAATAAACTCTTGCTCAGGATAGGTAATTCGATTCAGGAACAAGAGATCAGACTTGTTAAACCTGAACTTGTTTCATGGCTTAGAAAAGAGCTTCGGAATTCTGGAATAGAAATGACCACCCAACTTGAAAAGGTAGAGTCAGAAAGGATGATCTTCTCCGATTCAGAAAAAATGCAAATGATGATGCAGAAAAATCCGCTTCTGTATGAACTCAAACAAAAATTTAATCTTGATTTTAAGGATTGATTATCAGTTGTTTGTCGATGTTTGTTCGATTTTGGAGATTCAATTTTTTACATTGGGCTTTTTCTGGCATAATTTTTTGTATTTTTATTACCAATTGAAAAACCACCTGTTATGATACAAAAAGAAGTATTAGACGCATTAAATGAACAGATTAATGCTGAGAGCTATTCGGCTTACATGTATCTTTCAATGTCAGCCTATTTTGAAAACCTTGGACTTTCAGGTTTTGCCCACTGGATGAAAATTCAGCATCAGGAAGAATCGGCCCACGCGATTAAATTTTTCAATTATGTGATCAGTCGGGGCGGTAAGGTCGTTTTGAAAGCTATTGATCAGGTTTCGGTTGATTTTGATAGCATTGTCGATGTTTTTGAGAAAACACTCATTCACGAAATTCATGTTACCTCGTTGATCAGCAATCTGATTGAAGTTTCGATAAAAGCCAAGGACCATGCTTCGCAAAGTTTCCTTAAATGGTTTATTGACGAGCAGGTAGAAGAAGAAGCCAATGTGGAGAAAATTTTGGCAACACTCAAACTCATTAATGAACAAGGAAATGGTATTTTTATGATGGATCGTGAATTAAGCCAGCGAGTGTTTGTTGATCCCAATGCAGCAGTTTAAATTTATTTTTAGATAATAATTTAAAAAAGGCTGCCATTTGGTAGCCTTTTTTATTAGCAATACGTTCCAAATATTAAATTATGGAAGTCATGAATGAAGCAATTGAAAAGGCATATATCGATTTTTTTGAGCTATGCAAAACCACTATTCCGGAGAAAGAGCATTCAAAGATTCAGGACGCTTATTCAATGGTTCACGAGGTGTTTGGCGATCAATGCTGGGACTCAGGAGAAAATATTGTCATTCATTCGCTTGAAGTTGCTCAGGTTGTTGTTCAGGAAGTTGGTCTCGGTATCGATTCGGTGATTGCAGCGCTGTTGCATAATGTCTATTATCAGGAAACCACAACCAAATTGATTGAGCCCAGGTTTGGACGTTCGGTAAGCTCGATACTGGAAGGCATGGCCAAAATCAATGCCATGGGAACCGATACCGTTGAACTGCATTCGGAGAATTACCGCAAATTAATGCTGGCAATGGCTGGCGATGTGCGGGTAATCCTGGTGAAGATTGCTGATCGGCTTCAGGTGATGCGCCACCTTGATTCGCAACCGGAATCAGTGAGGACTAAAATTTCGATCGAAACATCCCATTTATATGCCCCACTCGCACATCGGTTGGGTTTGTATTATATCAATTCCGAGTTATTGGATTTATGCCTGAAATATCAGAATCATGAAGCCTACCATTCAGTCTCATTGCGTTTGAAGGAAACCGATCGGGAAAGAGCCAATTTTGTAGCCGAGTTCGTAAAACCCATCGAAGAAAAACTGAATGTGCGCGGATTTTCATTCGAAATGAAAGCACGTACCAAATCAATCAATTCGATTTGGCGCAAAATGCAAACCCAGAAAGTTGAATTCGATGAGGTAATGGATTTGTTTGCTATCCGGGTCATCCTGAATTCGGAACTGGCTAATGAAAAATCAGATTGCTGGCAGGTTTATTCCATTGTTACTGAAGAATACCAGTCGAACCCGAAACGTATGCGCGACTGGATCACTATTCCGAAGTCGAACGGATATGAGTCATTGCATGCCACCGTATTGGGGCCTCATGGCAAGTGGGTCGAAGTTCAGATCAGGACCAGAAGGATGGATGAAATTGCAGAAAAGGGACTGGCTGCACACTGGAAATATAAAGGTGGCACAGGGAATTCTGACATGGAGAAATGGCTGGCCAATGTGCGCGAAATTCTGGAGAATCCGGAACTGAACATGGTCGATTTTATTGACGATTTCAAGATGAATGTATATGCCGACGAAATTTTTGTATTTACACCCAAAGGTGATTTAAGAAAATTAGCGGCTGGCGCTACTTTGCTCGATTTTGCCTACGAAGTGCATTCCGGCGTGGGCGATCGTTGTGTAGGCGGAAAAGTCAATGGGAAAAATGTGACACTAAGACACAAACTTCAAAATGGCGACCAGATTTCGGTTGATACGGCCAATCATCAACGACCCAAAATGGATTGGCTCGACTTTGTCGTTACCAGTAAAGCCAAAACCAGGATCAAGGCCAGTTTGAATGAGGAAGTTAAAAAGGAAGCGGAGAATGGAAAAGAAATTCTTCTCCGGAAAATTAAAAACTGGAAGATCGAATATAACGACGACAGCATCAGGAAACTTCTGAAGTATTACAAACTGAAATTAGCGCAGGATTTGTATTATAATATTTCGATCGGCAAAATTGACACATTGGAGATCAAGGATTTGTTGGTTGAAAAGAAAGAGGAATCGGCTAAGCAGTTAATTACTGAACTATTATCCAAAGATAAAGTTCAGGATTTGGAATTTGCCGGTGGCGATGATTATCTGGTAATCGACAACAATCTGAAAAATGTAATTTACAAGCTGGCTCCGTGCTGCAATCCGATTTTTGGCGACGAGATTTTTGGATTTGTTACCATCAGCGAAGGCATAAAAATTCATCGGACTATCTGTCCGAATGCGCCTCAAATGATTGAGCGTTATCCTTATAGGTTCATTAAAGCTAAATGGCAGGATACAAAGAAGAAATCGTCGTTTCAGGCTACCATCCGTATTTCAGGAACCGACGAATTGGGAATTGTCGGACAAATCTCGCATGTTATTTCCAAAGATGTTGCCGTGCAGATGCGCTCCATCAATATTGATACCAATAACGGAGCTTTCGATGGTACTTTGAGAGTTTTTGTTAACGGGCTTGAACACCTCGACTTTTTAATGAATAAACTAAAAAGTATCAATGGCGTTATAGCTGTAACACGGGCAGACTAATAATCAGGAAAAGGTCATTAGGAAAAAGTCATTTGTATCTCAGTACATTGGCATATGACCCAGGTATGAATAACTCAGGGAAACAATAGGAAGCGGTTGATGGCGATAGAAAGCAGTAGTTTTCACCCCAAAGGGGTAGAATTTGAATAACCCTGGGTGAAGTGAAACGAAACCCAGGGAGAGGGGACAGGGTGAAAACCGTTCGCGCAAAAGCGTTTTTCAAGGCAATAACTTATTTTCGGACGGAATGGCACAGATATTTAAAAAAGTTTTTACATAAAAAAATAAAAGTAAAAATGGATATTACAGACGCAAAACTACTATTTGAGCAAAATGAATTGGAGGAGGCATTGCAACTTTTGAATGAATTTATTTTAACAAATGGGTCAGATGTTCAGTCGCTTAATCTCCGGGCCAGGATTCATTATAAAAAGCAAAAGTGGGGTAATGCCATGAATGATTACACCACCGTTCTTGAAATAGACCCCGTCAATGCAGAGGCAAAATCAGGTTTGGCAATGGCCAGAAATATTCTGGGTTATTTTACTCCTGATATGTTTAATCCCTAAAATCGAATAAAAATTTATAATAAGTGTGAAAAAAAGATGCTTCGTGTTAACTAATTCTTAGGTTTTTTGTTCTTAATGATTATTTTTGGCTTCTTAAATTTTTACTTGAAAAATTATTTTATTGTAAACCCTAATAAAAATGATAATAGTATGAAGAGTTTATTTTTTATGTTCATGTTGTGTGTGAGTGTTCTGGCTGTAAATGCTCAGGAGGTGGAAAAGTCCTATGCGGAATTAAAAAATGACGGAAATGCGGCCCTTACGAATAAAGAATTTCCTAAAGCGCTTGAGCTTTTTGAAAAAGCTCTGATAAAATGGGGAGACCAGCCTGTGGTTGATTCTACCATGATCTATAACATGGGTTATTGCGCACTTAGTTCGAAGAACTATGAAAAAGCGGTTAAGTATTTTGACCAGGTGATTGCAATGAATGCTATGAAAATTAATGCCATGTTTGGCAAAGCTGATGCTTTAAAAGCAATGAATAATAATGCTGAAAGCCTTAAAACACTGGAATTGGCATCTACTTTTGCACCTGCCGATGCAAAAGTGACCAGTAAATTAACTTCTGCCTACACCAGTGAAGGAAATAATGCCATCAAGAATAAGGAATTTCCTAAAGCTCTCGAGTTTTATGAAAAAGCCTTGGCCAAATGGGGCGACAAGCCAATTGTTGATACTTCCATGATCTATAACATGGGATATTGCGCCATGGCTTCGAAAGATTATCAAAAAGCGCACAAATATTTTGACCAGGTGATTTCAATGGATTACAAAAAACTAAGCGCCATGGTCAATAAAGCTGATATTTATAGACTTACAAAAAATAATGTAGAATACCTGAAAGCTCTTGAGGCAGCTTATACTGTAAAGGCCGATGATCCGAAAGTTTTAAGTAAGCTCGCTTCCTATTATGTTGGCGAAGCGAATTTATTCTATGCAAAAGGTAGCGCCATTATCAATAAGGTTAATGGCCAGATTACTGCAGGCAAACTGAAAACATCGGAAGAGCCATACAAACTAGCTGAAAAACAAGCTGCTGAAGAATTTAAGCAAGCGTTGCCACTGGCAGAAAAAGCATTAAGTTTTGACCCAAAGAATGCTGGCGCAAAACAAATCAAGACTGTTTGCGAACAGGCAATCAAATAGGAATTCCATTTGAAATCCAAAACGAGGCTATCCGGAAAGGTAGCCTCGTTTTGTTTGGTGATGTAAGTGTTATTCCTGGTGAAAATTAAAAATAAATCAAAATCAGAGTCGTTACATTATTTTGAACGATATTTGGGCTTATTTCAATCAGATCAATAAGTAGCAATTGTATGATATTCCGTATTGTTGCCAGAAGTTTTAAAGTTCCAAAGTATGGAATGCTCGTGTTATTGCTTGCAGCATTTTTATGCTCATGTGTTCAGGAATATGAATACAGCTTTTTTCAATCGAAGAAAGTTGATCGCTCTTATCAGACTAAAAATGTAATCATCGTAGTGGTCGATGGTCTTCGGTTCACTGAGGGATGGAGTGATTCTATCCATCAGTTTATGCCTCTTATGGGGAATAATCTGCTAAAAGAAGGTGTGGTAAATACCCGGTTTTATAATATGGGTGATACCTATACTTCAGCAGGTCACTCCAGTATTACGACTGGAATATACCAAACCATCAATAATGCTGGTGGAGAATTGCCCGCGAACCCTTCTTTCTTTCAGTATTGGAATCAGGTTTACAGCAATAATCAGCAAAAGTCGTGGATTATTGCCAGTAAAGATAAATTGGCGGTTTTGGCCGATTGTAGTAATCCGTACTGGCAGGGAAAATTTACTCCTTCGGTGAACACAGGAATTGATGGACTTGGGCTTGGAAGTGGATACAGGGAAGATAGCCTGACCTTGAAAATTACCTTTAAAATTTTAGAGCAGCACCATCCCAACATGGTGTTGATTAACTTTCGCGATCCGGACTATTCGGCACATTCAGGAATATGGTCCAGTTATTTAGCTGGAATTAAGAAAACTGATGAATATATTTATCGTTTGTGGAAGTTTCTTCAAAGCGATAGCACGTATAAAAATACGACAACACTGTTTGTAACCAGCGATCACGGTCGTCATTTAGATACTGTTTCTGATGGCTTTGTTGGTCATGGTGATGGCTGTGACGGTTGCCGGCATCTCGGTTTTTTCGCCAGTGGACCCGATTTTAAAAATGGAGCCAAGGTCAACCTTCATCGTGAGCAAATTGATGTGCCTGTAACTGTAGCCGAATTAATGGGTTTTGATTTGCCCAATACCAAAGGAAATGTCATGACTGAACTTTTTGGACGCCGTTAACCATATAAGAAGTATAAAATGAATTGGATTGATTACTCACTGGTTATTTTAATCAGTTTGCCCATTCTGGCAACTTTCGTATTGGGCGCTTTTCTGGCCCGAAATGGTAAAAACGCGATGGGAAAACCCACTATTTATCCTGTGTTTTTCTATACGGGAAAATTCCTTCTTTTTGGAGTTTGGGCCCTGTTTGCGGTAATTGCCCTTTATCCTGAATATCGGAATATTGTTCCTTTTTTAATTCAGGATTTTACTCCTGATGTTCAGAAATTAATGGCGGTTGTTATTCTGATTCCTGCCAATTTGATTATTGTTCCGGCATACCTGTCCATGGGTTTAATTACCAACATTGGCTTGCCCACCGGAAAACATGAATTACGGACAGGAGGTATTTACAATATCAGCCGTAATCCGATGTATGCCAGCTTTATTTTCCTGAATACCGCTACTTTTTTGTTTCTTCCAAGCATTTTGCTTCTTATTGTTATGGTTTATGGAATGGTTGTCCATCACTTCATTATTCTGGGTGAAGAAAAATTTTTGGAAAAGGAATTTGGCGACGAATACAAAAAATATAAGTCAAGGGTTTCGAGATATTTCTAAATTCCTAACAATCAGGTTTTGATTATAGCTTCATAAGATTTACTTTTAGAAAAAAATAAATCCTATGAATGGCAAAAAGATACTCGTTGTCGGAAGTTCGAATACCGACATGGTTATCAAAACTCATCATTTCCCTGCTCCGGGAGAAACAATTTTAGGCGGACGATTTTTAATGAATGCAGGCGGCAAAGGAGCCAATCAAGCCGTTGCTGCGGCTCGATTGGGTGGTATCGTCACCTTTGTTGGCAAAATAGGTGATGATATTTTCGGCAAGCAAGCCGTTCAGCAATTGGAAATCGAAGGAATTAATGTTGACTTTGTATCTGTTGATCATGAAAACCCAAGTGGAGTTGCACTGATTACGGTTGACCGGAAAGGAGAAAATTCCATTGTGGTGGCTTCAGGCTCAAATGGTACATTAAGTCCGGCTGATTTTGATCGGGCGATTTTGGAATTGGATGATTCAGAATTTGTGCTGATGCAGCTTGAAATTCCAATTCCAACCGTGGAATACATTACTCGGTTGGCAGCACAGAAACAAAAAAAAGTTGTCCTGAACCCTGCACCTGCCGTGGTTCTTTCCGACGAATTACTTCAAAACCTTTATTTAATTACTCCAAACGAAACAGAGGCTGAACTGCTGACCGGAATCAAAGTGACCGACGAACAATCGGCGCTGAGAGCAGCAACTCAATTGCACGAAAAAGGTGTTGAAGTGGTGATCATCACCATGGGCGCTGCCGGTGCGTTTCTGCTCTCAAACGGAAAATCAGAAATAATAAGTGCCCCAAGAGTCGAGGCTGTGGATACAACTGCGGCGGGAGATACTTTCAACGGCGCACTGGTTGTTGCATTGTCAGAAGGAAAAACCATTCAGGATGCTATTGTTTTTGCAAATAAAGCAGCAGCTATTTCTGTAACACGCATTGGTGCGCAGTCCTCGGTACCTTTCCGTACTGAAATTTCTTACTAAACCTAAAATACTGAACCATGAGAAGACACTTTTTTTTACTCATTCCTTTTTTCCTTTTCCTGACGTTTATTTCTTGCACCGAGAAACAAAATACAGTTACTCGGACCATTTCAAATGAAATCTTAAAGGATAAGATTGCTGGTGGCTGGGCTGGTAAAATGATCGGTGTAACTTACGGGGCCCCGACCGAATTTCGGGCTCAGGGTAAAACTTATGAAGATTCAATTAAATGGGTTCCTGCCGATGTGAAAGGTTCGATCTGGCAGGACGATATTTATGTGCAGTTGTCGTTTTTAATGGCTATGGATAAGTACGGAATTGATGCTCCGGCAAAGAAATTTCAGGAAATATTCGCTAAGGCAGGGTTCCAGTTGTGGCATGCCAATGTTCAGGCACGAAAAAATTTCTACGATAGTATTTTTCCTCCGCAATCGGGTCACCCGGATTATAATATTCATGCCGACGATATTGATTTCCAGATTGAAGCCGATTACATTGGGTTTATGTGTCCCGGAATGCCACAAACAGCCAACAAAATTGCCGATAAAATTGGCCATATCATGAATTACGGTGATGGCGTTTATGGTGGAGTGTTTGTTGCCGCTTTGTATTCGGAAGCCTATTTTGAAAGTGACATTAGTAAAATCATAGACAAAGCTTTACTTACAATTCCGGCAGAAAGCGACTATTCCAAAATCGTGAAGGATGTGGTTCTGCTACATCAGCACAATCCATCGGACTGGCGCGCTGCCTGGGCTGAACTCGAGGCCAAATGGGGCAAGGAGCAGATTTGCGGTGCAGGTTCTACATTTAATATCGATGCTAAATTGAATGGCGCCTACATTGTGATGGGTTTACTTTATGGCGATAGCGATCCGGCAAAAACCATGGAAATTGCGACTCGTTGCGGACAGGATTCGGATTGCAATCCATCGAATGCAATGGCTGTACTAGGGGTGATCAAAGGTTTGAAAGGATTGCCCGCAGAATATCAACAGGCTGTTGCCGCCATTGGCGATTCTTTGTTTGATAATACCACCTACTCTTTCAATAGTGCTGTAGAAAAAACCATTTCGTATGCCCAAAAACTGGCTGTTGAGAATGGTGGTGAATCCACTGCAACTGAATTGAAGATTAAAGTTCAGGCGCCACAGGCTTTTCCATTGGAAGTTGCATTTCCAAAGCTTGTTTTTGATAAAAAAATAAATGCTTTTGCTCCTGAAGGTGTGGAACTAAAAGGAAAATGGAATAACTATAGCTACATAAATCCCTGGTCGAAAAAAGAAGTAAAAGATCAGTCCAGATTTAGCGGAAATGCCGGTGATGAAATTACCTTTACCTTTGAGGGAACAGGCGCTTCGGTTGTTGGAAACTGGTTTAAAGATGGTGGCAGGGCTGATGTTTTTGTTGATGGGACGTTAAAACGGACCATCGATTGCTATTTTGATTTTGCCAATCAGCAGCACGAAAATATGAACCTGTATCACATTACCGGGCTTCAGGAAGGCAAACATACCATTAAGCTTGTTGTTAAAGGCGAAAAACGTCCGGATTCGGCAGGTGCAATTGTTTATATCTGCGAACTTTTGGTCTTTAAAACTGCTGACAAAATCAGTGATAATTACCAATTTTCTTTTCAGAAATAAATTTAGGAATGAGGAATAAGTAAAGAGGAAATTTTTAACCATATAACCATTCAACCATCTAACCTTTCTGCAATGAAACATTTTATTTGCCTATTACTTGTTTACAGTCTGATATTGGGCTTTCAGCAAAATTGTTCGGCCCAAAAAACCACTGAACCAGTCAAAATTATTTTCGATACCGACATGGGACCTGATTTTGATGATGTGGGCGCCATCACCATTCTTCATGCCTTGGCTGCAAATGGCGAATGTGAGATTTTGGCTACCATGGCCAGCGATGGCTACCAATACATTGCTCCAACACTCGAAGTTTTTAACCGGTATTTTAAGAACCCAAATATCCCGATTGGG
>Ga0209417_1000889_pt1 | contig 60862 bp, 76 predicted proteins | sample RifGroF2_FD_184002 | JGI IMG/M metagenome (GOLD analysis project Ga0209417, IMG submission 184002) | Groundwater microbial communities from Rifle, Colorado, USA - Groundwater F2 (SPAdes) (version 2) | ecosystem: Environmental > Aquatic > Deep subsurface > Groundwater | place: Rifle, Colorado... | reverse complement strand
AAATTCTCATTGTCATAAGTTCTCTTACAGGAGAAGCAGAAGAATTATTTACAGACTATAGCTGGAAAGAACTAGAAACACAAAAGTTATTCTTTGAAGAGTTGACTGTATATGAATTGTCCCTAAAAGAGGACTTGTACTTCCGCAAATAAAAACATTAATGGACAAAACTTTTCTTTTTGCAAGGTCATCCCGTTACTTGATAGTCTTGCATTATCCTATCTAATGAAGTAATTCTAACCAAAACTTTTTAAATATGAATGCCTGATAAAAAAGAATGCCATTTGCAGTTACGCATATTCTTACTTCTTTATTTTGTGTGGATTTCTATCGTAAAAAAGTGATTAAAAGAAAAGATTTCCCTTTGTGGTTAGTGCTTATTGGTGGTCTTGCAGGTTTACTTCCAGATAGCGATTATGCACTCTATTGGATACTGAAACCATTTCTTGACATTCAACCCACAGATATTCATGGTTTGTATACACATACCTTATTGATTCCTCTAGTAATATGAGTGCTTGCTCTTTTCTTGAGAAAATACAAGACAACGTTTCATCTACTTATTATCATAGCTATGGGCTATACAACACATCTCCTTTTGGATGGAATATTTTCAGAATCAAAACCATTATTCTATCCTTTTTCTCCTGTAGAAATAGGCTTCCCTTGGATACCAGATGCGCAAATAGTTTCTGTATTCATAAGTCTTGATGCAATTCTTTTAGTCTTGTGGTTAGTTTATGAGTGGAGAACAAAAAATATTCGGGACTATATGTAAATGGATAAGTATACATTTATTTTTTTCTGCTATAATCTAAGCGAAAAATTTGGGATCTAAAAAGGATTAAATCAAATCCCGAACGCTATGTCCTTCATATTGGATGAGTATTTCAAGTGCACTTTTCTGCAAAGACTCCAGAGAAACGCCAAGATACGTTTTGACCATAGGATACTGTTTTTCTAAAATTTTAATTCTCTCCCCAAAAGCTGTTTTCGTTCCAATTTCAAAATAAAGAAAGCTTGTCTGCGGCATACGCACTGTTTCCTCTATTGCCCGAAATGTTGCCTCTTGGCATCCTAGATTTAAAGCTCCATCAGTCGCCCAAAGATGCACTGTTTTTCCCGGTCCGCACTTTTTTCGTATATCTGCAAAAGCAGATGCAGTGTAATCAGTCCCTCCATTTTGAAAGCCTGTAAGAACATTTTTTGTGCTGTTATTTGGACTGTCATAAAACACAGAAAGTTTTGTCGCTTCACTCACAATAGTTCCATTACTAAAATTTGCAGCAATAATCAAAGGATCTTTCTTCATAGCAACTGCAGCTCTTCGCAGAGTTTTCAAAAGCCCAAAGTCGAGATGCATCAAAACATCATAAGGTGATTTTGTTCCAACATAATTAGGATTTCCCATGCTTCCTGAAGAATCGTTATGAAAGATAATATTGTCTGGAATTTCAACCCCCATATTTTCAAAAGTATAATCAGTATCATCAACTTCATGCCAATCATAAATATCAAAACGAAATTCAAAATCAGAAACTTCAAAAAGTTGTGTAATTCCTGTATCTTGTTGAAATCGTAAAATACTTTCCAAGGGAAGGTTTGGAACTTCTTCAATAGGAATCATTTGTGAAGAAACAAAATAAGGCACTTTTCTTTTTCCAAGAACAACGTGCACTGCACGATAATCTGGAGAGGACTTAGCTATTTCTTTTGCATTTCTTTTATAATATTCATCTCGTGCGAGGTTGCTAAGTCTTTTATCTTTCTGCGCTGCTCCTCCACTGTTTGATATCGCTGCAAGCAATGCATTTCCTTCTGCCGGTCCAAGAATATTTGCAAGATTTTGTAATGCTTGTTCAGTGTTTCCTCCTTCTTGGTTAATGCTGCTTGCTGCATCTCCACTACTAGAACCGCTAATATGGCTGCCATGTCTCTTTTCTTCTTTTACAAGAGAAATATATTTTGCAAATGGCTGGATAAAACCTTTCAGAGCAGCATATCGTGTTCGTTTATCTAAAAGAAGAAAGCAAATATGTTCATTTAAGTATTGATGAGAGACTTCTCCTTCAGCTTCTCCATAATGACCATACGCATGTTCAACATGTTTTTCAAATTCATTCTTGTCTATTTGTGCATGCGCATATTCTCTTGGAGAAAGTTCTGCAACAAATCCTTTTAATACTTTTTTCAAAACATCATCAAACTCTTGTTCTCGCATTTGTTTGATTGTTCTTTTTTTAAAATAATCAAAAATAATCTTTCTCATCTCAGCTTTTCGCGTAAAAAGGAAACCATAGACTGCTCGGGAAAGAGGATAGTATAAAGACTCAAAATTTTCATGGTATTGATGAAATTCAATAACATCAAAGAGGGGGACAACAGCATCAGGAAGAGAAGAAAAATGCACAGGAGGAATTTCATTTTCTTTAAAAACCTGCGTGATTCTATCTTCAAGAGAGCCATTATTTCCTGAAAGAAAGAAAAATGCTTGATCAATGACCTGATCCCATGCAGCGTTTCGTACATTTCCTACTTTGCTGAGAATAGATTTAGGGTCATTATTTGGATCTGCTTTTTGTATTCCCTCATAAAGTGCTTTATCAACAAGTTTTTCATCTTCTGTACTATCTGGGCAAAAAGTAGGATGAAATTGTTCATGAAAATACAAATAGGTAAAAGTATCATGGAGAAATCTTCCAACAATATCTTTCTCAGCAGCAATATTCCCATACGCATTTTTGTATAAAGGGACAATACATGTTCGGAAAATAGTTTCTATAAGCTCAGGTTGAAAAACATCCATATGTGTTGTCTTGGAATCAGTATAAAACATCCAATGCCTTTTATTCTTTGGATCAGCAGGAGCTTTCACAACAGGTGTATGAAAAAAAAGAGGATACTCAGTGCGAATAATTTCCCTCCATGTATCTTCTGCGCTATCCAAGCTTTTTTGGACAATATCCACCTTAAACTCCTAAGGTCCTTGTAAGCCTATGAATATAAATGTCTGGAATGCCCACACTTTTTCTTTTGTTTTGAAAGAATGTTTTAAATGCACTTGTTCTCTGTGAGATATCTCCTTGGAGAGCAGTGTGTAATGCTGTGGTATATTGGTCTGCAAATCCTGCAAGAGTGCTCAGGTCTGCAATTTGCCGTGCAAGCAGTGGTTTTCTATATTCATTTCCTGCTTCTAGTCTTCCTAGTTCTTTAATGCTTGTTCCAATATCTTTGACAAATGCAGGAATTCCATTATTTCCCATTCCTTGAATCGCATGTTGAAAAGCAAGATTTCCAATAGAATATTTACTATCTTCTGGATTAAAAACTTGGTTATAGCCTACTTTTCCCGCAAAAATTTTGCTGACCTCAATATATTCTTTTAGCATAGTGCTGATAAGCAGAACAGGATCTTGTTCATGTTTTTCTTGTTTATCATGCAGCATAATAGCAAAGGCGCAGGAAATATCCTCAAGAGTAATATAATTTGCAATACGTAAATATGCTTGTGTAGGATTTGCACTTTGCAAAGCCTGCTTTGTTCTTCTGGTAAGAGAAATAGTATCTGCAAGTTTTTTTACTTTAATAATATCCCTAGGGATAATCTCTTCCTGAAATGATTCAACAATATCCCTGATCATCTGCAAAGAAATTGCAGTTTCAGTGAGTGTTCCATCATAAGCAACACTAATATTATATTTTGCCCCCAGTTGATCTTGCCATGCTTTGCTAATCTCTTTTTCATAATCAAAAGTTTTCTTTAGCTCTGGAGAAACCATAACAAGCATGGCATCCATAAATTCAACAGCAGAGTGCATAATAGGATTCTGTGTTCGCGAAGGATCAGTTGTATATGCATACACAGGAAGCCAGTCTGTTTCAAGTTGATCAAGCACTCTTTCTTCAATACCTAAATTTCTGGAAATATTTCTTCTAAAGTTCTGTAAAAATTCTTTATGTTGTCCATTTTCAGATCCAAGAAGCAAAGCAGAAGCACCAATGCTTAGCGCAGTATTCGGTGCATCAATAGTAACATTCCTATTACTTTGTGCTGCATCTGTTCTTCTTGCTCCAGTATATTTTGCATCCTTGGTAATAGATGGATTTTGTGCAGACACAACAAAAACAGGTCTCTTTGTTTCATAATCCATTTCCCATCTTCCATCTTTTCTTCTTGGGATAGGCAGTCCTAGATAACCAGATTCACCGGTAGGAAGTCTGAGCACTCCATCTTGCAACATAAGGACTTGATTTGTATCTCCTCTATTCACTTCATCAATAAAAAGTGCTGCAATCCTATTGAGCTCTTCCTTTCTAAGGCTGATTTTGACGAGTCCACCTTCAACTTTTCCTTCTGTATAAGGCTGGAGCACATTACTCATGGTCGCATTGAGTCGAAGAACCCTATAAGAATCTGAAGGAAGTATTGCTTTCAAAAATTGTTCTACAGTATATGTTTTTCCGATTCCAGTAATTCCTTCAAGGTTGAGGGGCATTTTATCTCTGAATAAACTTGCAAGAAGAAGATCAAGCATATTCACATACGTTGCTCCTTCCTTAGGGGCGCATGCTTTTCCATCAAGTACTTCAAAAGAAAGTGTATGTGCACTTCTATCATAATGAAGGCTATACAAAGGAGTAGGCATTGTTGTTCTATTCACCACTTCATGTGCAGCTTCAATAAATGCAAGCATTGCTGCAGTATGTACTATTTCTTCACTTTCTGTGCCTTGCAATAATGTGTCTAGTGTGTGTACCATTTTAGATAAAGAGCTCCGGATGATTTTCTTTAAGTTTTTTAGCAAGGTATGTTCGTAGCTTCCCATCAATTGAAAGTATAGTGCTATTTCTAATAGCAGTAATCTCTTCTTTAAAATATTGTAACTCCTTGAGAAAATCTGAAATATCTCTTATTTTATAATCTCTACAAAATTGATCAAGTCTATCTTCAGAAAATGAAGGGGAATTATATTGATAGACTTCATTACCATTTAAATGAGGATATTTTACAAGTCTTCCCAAGCATGACTCTTTATTCTTAGTAAAGTCTGCCCAAGTATCATAGGTCTTCTCAGATTTTAATAAAGAAGAAAAACTACCCTCTGAAAATACAATCGCTTTTGAAGAGACTTCTTGAAAAGGAGAGAAATATCTTTGAGTATAGCCTTCAAATGGAATAGTAAACCCTCTATCTTTCAAATAATTCTTCATCTCTTCCTCATCACGAGGTATAGAATATTCTTCAGGAATGCATTCTCCAAGATCTGTGTTCTCAAGTAAATTTGCCAGTGAGCCATTGTCCCAGCGAATAATATCTATAACCTCTTTTTTTTGGAGAGGTCTAGCAAACTCTAAAGACAGAGTATCTGTAAATCGTAAAACTTTTGGCTGAATTTCACTCTTAAGAACAATAACTAGCCCAGCCATATTTTTCCTAATCTCAGTAAGTTGAGTAAGATATCCTGTCATAAATGCATCTGCATAAGGCTGATCTTCAACAACATTTGCAGGAGTGGCAGGAACAATAACAGGATCTCTAGCTTTCCCCTCTTCAAATACAACATCTTCAGGTGGAACAACAGAAGGCTTTGTCATAATACATTACCTCCTGCCATTTGATTATACACTTGAAGATAATCTTTTATTTTTCTAGTCTCATCAATTTTTTGTGCATATGCTATAATATGATCCGTTGTCAAAATTTTTTGAAGAGTTACTATGGTACTATTATCTATAGTGAGTGAAGGAAAGGCTTCTCGCATTGCTCCAGCAAAAAATGCTCTTGTCTTCACGGGCAGCAAAAGAAGATGTAGATAAGGATTATTTCGATGAGGAATATATGTATTATCAATCTTTTTAAAAATCTCAAATTCACTAAAATATTTTTCTGCAATATCCTTAGGAGGAAGCATTCCCAGATTAAATTCTTGGGCAATTCCTATTGCCTCAAAAATCTCTTTTCCATGTTTTTCTTCTAAATAACGAGAAAGGGATTCTTTAATATGCAAAGATCTATTTATTTTAAGGTATTGAGGAAGAGTAGTAGAATTATAACACAATGAAATTCCAATAGGTAAAGCCCAATTTTTAGGACTAATTCCAGTTTGGAAAATAAGTTTTTGTCCACAAAGGGGATCTACTTCTACAAAATTTTCTGCAATTTGACTAGTGAGAAAATCTAAGTTGTTTGCATACCATGTTCTTCCAGAACTTTGAACAACATCTGCAGAAGGCGTAGGAACAACAGCTTTTGTCCCTTCTTCAAATACAACATTTTCAGGTGGAACAACAGAAGGCTTTGTCATTTTGTAATCTTCTCTCCAGGAATGTTATTGTAAAATTCAAAATATTGTCTCACTTTAGGAAGTTCTTTTCTTTCGTTTGCACATGCTAAGATATCTCGAAGATCTAAATATTTCCCAAAGGCTGTTCGTTCTCCTTTACTATCCCAAGTTATTTTCTTATTAACTAATATATCAGTTGCGTGGGTAAAAAAAGCCCGATACTCCAAAGGCATGGAAAGAATAACAAGGTAAGGGTTATTAACAAGCTGAATATAACTGCCATTTAGCTTATGGAGTGCTTCAAATTCTGGGAAATATTTAAGAAGACTTTCTATAGGAATAGAAGATTTTGTGTCTAGACCAAGCTCTTTATAAATTCCTGTTTCTGCAATAATTGCACCATAGAAATGTTCAATACTGTTTCGTGCAAGATCTGTTGGGAGCGTACACAAAGAAATTTTGGAAAGCGTCTTAGAAATACTCGTCAGTATAACAGGCTGCTCTAAGTGAACGAACTGCCCAAAGAAAGGATGAAATAGAGCATCAAAAGTGCTGTAAGAAGGAAACCCCATTATATTGGTACTCTTTCTAAAAAAAGGTTCAACAATCTCTCCTAAATGTGTAAGAGTTTCAAGATCATCTTTTCCAGAACTCTGAACAACATCTGCAGGAGGAGCGGGAACAACAGCTTTTGCCCCTTCTTCAAATACAACATCTTCAGGTGGAACAACGGGAGGCTTTGTCATAGCCTTTTTCACTCATACTTTGGATTTATATACTTTTCTATGAGTAATCACTTATAAGGAGTGATATAAAAAGACAGAAGTAACTACTAGCCTTAATAGAACATTTGAAAAAAAGAGACATATTAAAAGAGATGAAAAAGTACTTTGCGCTTGTTGAAATATATTAAAAATTCTTCCTCTTAATTTTATAGTGATAATCCAAGCATTCTCAACGGACTACCATCGCAATACCCTGGTCCGAGTCGAATAATCGAATGAAATTTGAGTTTTTCGTAGAGTCTGCTAATGGACCCTCTATCCCAACAGTTCACATAAACTACTGACGCATGTTCTTCTCTGGCAATGTTGATTCTTGCTTCTGTAAGAGCTTGGCCGATGCCCTTTCTTTGAAATAAAGGATTTATCACAAGATGCGTAAGAACCATATCTTCATCTCGAGTGTTGATATCTTCTGTTACTGTAAACGGATTTTCAAAGTACTCAACCAAGACCTCTCCACACCCATACATTTCCTGAATTTCTCTACGCTCTTCACGCAACCATTCTTTTTGATCCCTATGCCTGGAATAATCCAATTGTCGTTGAATGTAGTCTTCCTTTGTTTCTAAATCATCACGCAAAAAATCATATCCTGCAAAACCAACAGGTGTATCTTCCATTGTCGCAACAAGAAGGTGTCCTCGTGCTTGTATCTCTTCAAGATCCTTAAGCACGCCCTGTAGCCCTTTTTCTGTAAAGCCCACATGAAAACCAACCCTTGCAAGAGAGCGTACTGCATCTAGCTGATGTTCTCGACACGCTCCGATTATGTAAGGTGTTGTCATAATCAAAGGAATACATTTTCTTTTAAATGCTTTATTGTGAATTACTCTCCAGACCACGAAAACGTAACACTCCCCCTCTGCTATATAAAAGTATTTCTCCAACTATAAACCAAAAGTCTTATAAAACCCAAAAAAAACCACAATGCTACTCGTTAACACTACCTAAAGTAGGAGAGCACTATGGAAAAGAAAGAAATTTTAGAAGCAATACAGCAATTAAAGAAAGATTCTCCAAAAAGAAATTTCTCTCAAAGTTATGATTTTCTCGTAAAATTACAACATTTTGATCCAAAAAAGAACGAAAATAAAGTGGATGTATTTGTTGCTTTGCCTTACTTTTTAGGAAGAAAGCAAACAGTGTGTGGCCTAGTAGGCGGTGCTTTGTATAACGATGCAAAAGCAAACTGTGACCACACCATTGGCCAGGAAGAATTCAAAACACTGGCTGGCAATGGAAAAGAACTAAAAAAACTTGCACGAAAATATGATTTCTTTATCGCTCAGGCAGATATCATGGGGCCTATCGCAACGACTTTCGGTCGTTACCTAGGTCCAAAAGGAAGAATGCCAAATCCAAAAGCAGGGGCAATTGTTCCTCCAAAAGGATCAATAAAAGCTGTTGTAGAAAAACTCCAAAAAACAGTTCGTTTAGCAATAAAAAATAATGAGATGGCAGTGCGTTGTCCTATTGGAAAAGATACCATGAAGGATGAAGAAATTGCAGAAAATATTCTCACAGCATACACGTTATTGGTGCAAGCACTTCCACAACACGAGCAAAATGTAAAATTCATACTTCTGAAACTCACCATGAGCAAGGCTGTTGCCATAGGGGGCAAAAAATGAACAAGCCAAAAGCATATGTGAGTGATGCAAAGAAGCAAGTAGTCAAATCATTGGCAAAACAAATTGCAGAATATCCTATCATTGGTTTGGTAGACATGGAAAATCTTCCAGCAATGCAACTGCAAAAAATGAAGCAATCTCTTCGTGGAAAAGTAGTGATTGTCATGACAAAGAAAAGACTGATTCAATATGCACTTAAACAATCTCCAAAAGGTCTTGGCGATTTAGCAACAAAAATACGAGGAATGCCAGCATTAATTTTCACAAAAGAAAATCCATTTAAATTATATAAAACTCTTTCCGCATCAAAAAGTCCAGCACCTGCAAAACAAGGCCAAATAGCACCAAGAGATGTGATAGTTCCTGCAGGGAAAACAAATTTTGCACCAGGTCCTATCATTGGAGAGCTTGGGCAGCTTGGAATCAAAGCAGGTATTGAAGATGGAAAAGTTGCAATCAAACAAGACAAGCTCTTAGTCAAAGAGGGAGAAGTTTTCACACAAAAAGTTGCAGAAACTTTAACACGTTTGAATATTCTTCCTATGGAAGTAGGTTTAAATGTTGTTGCAGTATTTGAAAACGGCACAATCTTTGACAGAAAAGTTCTTGAAATTGACGAGAAAATCTATCTTGCAAATCTTATACAGTCACATACGGAAGCAATGAATCTAGCTATCAAGATTGGCTACGCATCAAAAGACACAATTACTGTACTACTCAGCAAAGCACAAAGAGAAGCAATCGCACTTGCAGACAGCAAAGATATTCTGACAAGCGAGAATGTGAACAAACTCTTGGCAAAAGCTGAAGCACAAGCAAATGCTATAAAGAATAAAGCACATATCGAATAGAAGGAGGACAAGAAAATGGAATACATCTACGCGGGACTTTTATTGTTTCGAGCAGGAAAAGCTATTGAAGAAGCAAGCGTGAAAAAAGTTTTAGAAGCTGCCGGCGTCAAAGTTGACGATGGAAGAGTGAAAGCTTTAGTTGCTGCTCTTGATGGTGTAAACATCGAACAAGCAATAAAAGAAGCTGCTGTTGTACCTATGGCTGCTGCACCAGTTGCACACGCAGGACATACAGAAGCAAAGAAAGAAGAGAAGAAAGAAGAGAAAAAATCTGCTGAAGAATCCGTCGCAGGTCTTGGATCTTTGTTTGGATAAACAATTTTTTTTATTTGTTTTTTCTTGATTTATCGTCTCCAAAAGCTATTTAAAGGGGAACGAATGTAAAATAGGTAAGACACAAAGAACAAACAGAGGATTTCTCATGGGAGAGGAAAATAACACATCACAACCAGAAACACAGGATATTTCTAGCCTCAAGGCAAAGCTTGATGAATTAAATACAGAAAAAGAAAAGTGGTTTGTAAAAAAAGAAGAGCTTAAACAAAAAATTGCTGATCTCATTAAAGAAGTCCGTGAAGTAAAAGCAAAAAATGATTCCCTTTCTCATAATATTAAAGAAGTAAAAGAAAAAAGAGATGCACAAAATGCAGAAGTAAAGAGACTTATTGATGAAATTAAAGAAATAAATAAGAAAAGGGATACAAAAGTAACCTTAGATAAGAAAGATCCAGTCGCTCTTAAAAGACGTATTGAACAACTCACTGCAAGAATCGAAACAGGTGCAGTTTCTTTTGATGATGAAAAGAAATGTATGAAGGAAATAAAACAGCTCAAAAAAGAGTTAGAACTTGCAAAATCTTCTATGGATGCAGGAAAAGAAGCGCATGAAGTTTCAAAAAAGATTGATATTTCAAAAAAGAAAGCAGAAGAGTTTCATGCAATGATATCTGGATTAGCAAAAGAAAACAAAGAGGCCTACAAAGAATTTACGCGATTATCTAAAGAAATCAACCGTGTAAAAAAAGAACAAGAAGATGCCTTTGATAAATTTATCAAATTTAAACAAGAATTCTCAGAAATAAACAAGGGTCTCAAAGATGAAATCAAAAAAGTAAATGTAGATAAAAGAGATCAAAAACAAGTGCAGAAAAAACGAAAAGAAAGAGCTGCAACGGAAAGAAAAGAAGTTGAACATAAAAAACTCGAAGAAAAGAAAGAAAAGGTCGAGGAAAAAATAAAAGGAAAAGGAAAAAAAATCCTTACTACAGAAGATCTCATTGCATTTCAAGGCGAAGAAGAGGAAAAGTAAGCCTTATAAAGTCCGCATTTTGTGCAAAATGCATGCAGGAAGTTTATTTTGAAAAAGCAACAGAGATATATGGAGAAAGTATCTGTGATGCTCTAACAATTTGTCAGGATTATTCTATTGCCTCAGCATTTAGTATTCTAGATAGAAGAATACAATCTACTGTAAGAGGAAAATATTGGAAATGGTATACCACTCCTATTCTACTTGCACAGGGAAAAACAAAAAATGGAAATGATGTTCATGTTTTAGTGCATCCTTCAAAAGAGAGTGGAATTGGGCATCTCTTAGAAAATCCAGACTATGTAGAAAGGGCTTGTGTGCAAAGTAGATTAGTGGATGGTGGAATTCCTCTGGCAAGAGAAACATTCCATGCTCTCATAAGCAGAGATGCAGTGGAAGACAAATACAAAAACCGCCTTGTTTCTGTGACTGACAAAAAACTCTGGGAGTCATCTGGAAAAAGGGATATAACAAATGCTGTACAACATCCTTTTTATAGAGGCATTATGGGCAAAGAGTACCGTGCAGAGAAATATGCTGCAAAACATAAAAGATTTTTTGGAAAAGAGATAAGTTTGTTGTTTAAAGAAAATAAAACAGATTTTCCATTGGCAAGGCTTGTTTTTCTTTATGAAGGTGGAATCCAATTGGCAGGGGTATGTTCTATGAATGGGAGTGCAAGATTTTTAGCAATAGAAGAGTAATTACTTCTTTACAATTTCCTGTATATCACTCCATAAAGGAATACTTTTTATTGTATAAAGTTCTACAAGAAAAATCCATACAAAAGCAACAAATATGCTGGATATCAAATGCCAAAAAAGAATATGCACTGCATCAAAATAATTCTCCCCATATTTTAAATATATAAAGACGAGAAAGAATATCCTAAGAATATTCAAAGAAAAAATAAAAGCACTTCCTAAAAAAAACATTTTCATTCCTGTAAAAAAAGAAATGCCTCGTGTAAGAAGAATAAACTCTAAAAGAAGCACATATGCAAGTGTTGCAGCACATGCAGGGATGAAAGAAAAAGTAATACCTGAAAAAAGAAGCTGCAGACCATCTCTTTGAACATCATAAAACAACGCTAAGAGAAAAGAACTAGAAAAGAAAGTAAGTGGAAGAAGAAAGAAAGAGAAAAGGCTGCTGCTGAAGGCAACAAGCAAAGCAAAACTATAACGAAAAAAAAGAGATCTCATAAAAAATAAATAGTGAAAAATCCTTATAAGGCTTATGAAAATTCTTGGAAAAAATAGAATCCACCTTTTTTCATAATATCTTCTTTCACATTAAGAAAATTAGGCACAACATTTTGTTTGAGACGAATTTTTCCTTCTTGTAAATAAAAATAGTCCTCAACATGTCTTTCAAGATCATTTGTACGAAAAACTTCAAGAGAATCAGCCCAACCCAAAAATTCTCCTTCTCGAACAAGTCTATGGTTAAGATGCTCTAAATCAAGAGGAAGAGTAAGAGAATACTTTGTATTTTTTGTATCAGCCCAAGTGACAGATGCATCTTCTGCAATCTTAAACTGAATGCCTTTATGATAAAATTTTGTATGATGAGGTATCCCTACTCCAGAACTAATTCCCACACCTTCAAAGAATTTTTGTAAAGTTGTATCTGCATATATTTCAGCCTCTGGGCTATTATTCACTCCCGTTTCAACAAGCACTGCAGTCGTTTTCCTTCCCATTCTCTCTAATAAAGTTCCAAGATTCATATCCATAAGAAAAGCACTAAGGCTAAGTTTTCCTATCAAATCTTTTGTAGCAGTATCCATCTTAGGAATAACACCATGAGGAGGAATAGTTTTGGCAAGGTAAGAGTGTATATCTAAAAAAGCAACAAGAGGAAGTGTATCAAAAAATTCTCCCATTGCTGCTGCAACTCTCTGATCTTCTGTGCATGGAGTATCAACCCATACACGATTAAAATCTTCCTTTCCTGGAACATCCCTTTGGCTAAAATAAGGAAATATCTTTGCTGCCTGTACATTTCCTACAGAAAAATAGACATCAAAAGGATATTTTTTTTCTGTTTCAGCTTCTCGAAGGAATGCACGAAATCCAGAAGGCTCTCTTCCATGGAGCAATGTAGAAACAAGAACTGCTCGAGAATGATCCTCACCGGGAATACGAAAAATAGTAGGCCTATCCATAGTTTTGAGTGCTTCTACATCACTTAAACCAAAAATACTTCCAAAGCCAATTCTATAAGAAAAAGGATCCATACACAATAAATTTTTTTCACTCTTTAAAAAGATTTAGAAGAAAAAGTTTATAATTCAATGAAGCTTCATAAAAGAAATGGCTGTATCTTTACGAGTATATGAAAGATCCCTTCCATCTGGGGCAAAAAAATGGCAACAGAAAATTATAGGTGTCATTCGTTTAGATCATACAGTAAAAAAATTTATTTTTGGGAGAAATGAACAAACAAAATATTTTATACCAAACATAAACACATATACTTTTTTGGATCCTGATGAAGGAGAGTTTATAATGGGTGAAAAAGGAATGTATAAATTTGCAGATACAGGTAAAAATGGTATTGCATTAAGGACAAATCTTTCTTTTTGGATACTAAATCTCGGCCCAAGAGAAACAATGTTGGAAAAAAATGATCTTACACAAATGAAAGTAGGAGACCAATTAATCATGAGAGACGAAACGGCAAGAAAAGAAATTGTTCTAGAGATAATACAAATTTATTGATCTTCCTTTTCTTCTTGTGAAGCAGTAATGCTATGCAGTCTTCTTTCTTTGGGCACCATATTTCGTAAAATATTATTTTTGAGCATACCACAGCCTAGAATATCTTCCCCATGCTGAAGAATAATAAAACCTTGATTTCCTTCCATAGGAATATCTTCCCCAAGCATCCAGAGTTCAGCTTGTTTTTTATCCAAAAGAACAACATTCTTTCTTGCTTTCAAAAGTTGCGCACCTTCAATAGTCAGTCGCAGTCCTTCTCTTTCTCTTTTTGCAAAATACATACCTCTATTATTTACACGTAAAGCCTGAACATCAAAAGAAGCATAATCTTTACTCAAAAGAAAAACCTTATCCTGTGAATTTTCAAAAAACAAACAATCTATTTCTGGCTTTGCAGCAAATTGCTCTTCAAGTTTCTGAAAAAGTTCTTTTCGTTCTTTGCTATTTAAAAATCGCATTTCTTGCATAGCTCTTAACGATACATAGATATATTTATAAGTTCCCTTTTTCTTTGTGTAAGCATGGACAAAGAAATAGAAAAGTTTGCTTTGCACAATGCAATAAAATATGAAGGGAAAGCAAATCCAGGTGCAGTACTAGGCCAAGTATTTGCAGAGGATCCTAAACGAAAAGAACAAACAAAAGAATTAGCTCAAAAAGTCCAAGTAATTGTCAAGCAGGTAAATAGTCTTTCTTTAGAAGAACAAAAAGCTCGTTTACAAAAAATTGCCCCAGAACTTCTTGAAGAAAAAAAAGAAAAGAAAAAAAGAGAATTGCCAGAGCTTCCAAATGTTCATGGTCTTGTCGTCACAAGGATCCCTCCGGAGCCAAGTAAATATCTTCATTTAGGCCATGCAATGTCTTTTCTCATTAATTATATGTACGCAAAAAAATATCGTGGGAAGTGTATCCTTCGCCTTGATGATACAAATCCAGAAAAAGCAAAAAAAGAATATTATGATTCTCTACATGAGGATCTTCTGTGGTTGCGTATTGCTCCAGATAAAACAATTATTGCTTCTCAAGAGATGGAAACATTTTACAAATATGCTGAAATTCTTATAAACAAAGATCATGCATATGTTTGTTCTTGCGACAAAGAAAAAGTTTCTGAGTTTAGAATGCATGCAAAAATTTGTGAACACAGAGTCCAAAATAAAGAAAAAAATATACATATTTGGAAGGAAATGCTCGCAAAAAAATACAAAGCAGGTGATTTCACTTTGCGTTTAATAGGAGAAATTGATTCTACAAATGCAGTAATGCGTGATCCTATTCTTTTCAGAATTGTGAAAGCACAACACACTCTAACAAAAGATAAGTATGTGGTATGGCCAACCTATGATTTTGAAACGGTAGTGGGAGAAGAGATTACTGGAGTAACGCATATCCTGCGAAGTAATGAGTTTGGAGAAATGCGCATTGAACTACAGGATTATATAAAAGATCTTTTGGGATTTAAAAAACAAGAAGTATTGCAGTATGGAAGAATCAATATTCGGGGTTTTGAAACACAAGGAAGAGTAATTCGAGAAAAAATAGAAAAGGGTGAAGTAGAAGGCTGGGATGATCCAAGACTCATGACATTAAAAGCACTTCGCCGTCGTGGTATTCTTCCAGAAACATTTTATGAATTAGTTTTAGAAGTGGGCTTGTCTCCGACAGCAACAAATATGGATTGGTCTGTTGTTGCTTCTATAAACAGAAAAATTATTGATCCTACAACAAAAAGATATTTCTTTGTAAAAAATCCTAAGAAAATAAAAATTGAGAATTCTGTAAAAGAAGCAAAGGCTCCTCTGCATCCAGAACACAAAGAAATGGGATTCAAAACATTGCACTTTGATGATGAGTTTTATATTCAAGATGATATTGAAAAAGGAAAAATATACAGATTTATGCACCTATTTAATTTCCAGAATAATAAATTTCTTTCAGAAGAATATGATGCAGAGCTGAAGGCAAAAATAATCCATTGTGTGCCTGTAAAAGATGCAATAGATATCCGAGTGCTTATGGCAGATGGCTCAATCATAAAAGGAAAAGCAGAGGCTGCTTTGAAAAATCTGAAAGAGGGAGAAATTATTCAATTTGAAAGACAATTCTTCTCTCGTCTGGATAATAAAGAAAAAATGCTTTTCATATATACACATGAATAGTTTTACTACCTTCTCTAAATGAACTACTCTTATAAATGTGCTAGAATGTATTTTTTCTATGGAAGTTCTCAAGCTAGAAGATGTATACAAAATCTATTCCTTAGGCGAAGAAAAACTCTCCGCAATAAACGGCATTTCTCTTTCTATTCAAAAAGGTGATTTTATTGCCTTAATGGGGCCTTCTGGTTCTGGAAAAAGTACTGCAATGAACTTAGTAGGCTGTTTGGATACTGCAACAAAAGGAAATATTTTCCTGCAAGGAAAAAATATACAGAATTTCCATGAAAGTGAACTTGCACAAATTCGTGGGAAGCAAATAGGCTTCATTTTTCAAACATTTAATCTCATTCCGAGTTTGGATGCTCTAGAAAATGTTGCTTTGCCTATGACCTTTCAAAATATTCCTAGAAAACACAGAATAAAGAAGGCAAAGGAACTTTTAGAACAAGTAGGCCTAGGAGAGAGAATGTATCATCTTCCAAACCAACTTTCTGGAGGCCAAAGACAAAGAGTTGCAATAGCCCGTGCGCTCATTAATGATCCTGAAATTATTCTTGCTGATGAGCCTACAGGAAATCTTGATACAAAAACTGGAGGGGAAATTATGGATATTCTAAAAGATCTCAATAAAAAAGGGAAAACAATTATCCTTGTAACGCACAACTCAGATTTAACAAAAGCTGCAAATAAAATTATTATATTAAAAGATGGAAAAATAATAGGAGCAGAAAAATGAAAAAAAAATATTTGCTATATCTTATATTGTTTGTCGTATCGCTGCCAACAGCACAGGCGCAGATTGCCATAGATTCTTTTACAGTAAATCCAGAGACTATAGAACCTGGAGAAAGGTTTACGTTGAGATTAAATCTAGAAAATCTTGTCGATGATGATATAAAAAATATTTTAGTTTCTGTAGATCTCACGGATATTCCCTTTGCTCCTGTAGAATCTTCTAGTGAGCAGATTATAGAAAAAATGAGAGAAGGAGAAGAGGAATCAGTCACTTTTACATTGCAAGCGCTCGCAAGTGCAGAAGCAAAAGTCTATAAAATTCCAGTGACTATAAGCTATGAAAACACAACGAAAGAATCTTTGATTAGTGTAGAAGTAAACACAGAAGCAAGTTTAGACATTCTCCTAGAGAGTTCAGAACTCACAGTAGTAGATGAACAGGGAAAAATAAACCTCAAATTTATTAATACTGGTTTAACACAAATAAAACTATTGCAAGTAAGCATAGAAGAAAGTCCAGACTATGAAATCCTTTCTCCAAGTTCAGTATTTATTGGTGAAGTAGATATAGCTGATTTTGAAACAGAAGAGTTTACCATTATTCCCAAAAAAAAGAATCCAGATCTGCAACTAACAATAAGCTATAAAGATGCAAATAATGAAGCCTTCACAGAAAAACAAGAGCTAGAGCTGCAAGTCTATTCAGAAGAACAGGCAAAAGAATTAGGGCTGATAAAAGAAAGCTCAAACATGACTCTTATTCTTCTTATCATTGTCTTGGTAATAGGAGCAGGAGTGTGGTACAGAAGGAAGCGAAAGAAAAAAAATGTTTACTGATTATTTCTTATTATCCTTAAAGAGTATTCGCCATAGAAAATTACGTTCTTGGCTTACAGTAATTGGTATTGTTATTGGTGTGGCAGCAATTATTTCTCTCATGACCCTGTCAAGAAGTTTAGAAGGAACAATTGAAGAGCAATTTGAGACTTTTGGTGCAAATAGAATTATTATTTCTGCAAAAGGATTTCAAGGTCCTGGGACGGCATCGAATGGTTTAACAACAGAGGATGTAGAAACCCTAGAAAAGATATCTGGATTTGAATACATTGTTCCAGGGATATTTCGCTCTGCGGAGATTATCTATAAAGACCAAATAGGCTTTACGCTCATTGGTGGAATCCCCTCAGAGAGCTATGAAGATTTTTACTTAGATTCTGGCATTGAAGTAGAAGAGGGAAGGTTTATTCAAGATGCTGAGAAATATGTAGCAGTAATTGGTTCTCGGGTTGCAACAGAAATGTTCAGCAAAGAAATTCATGTAGGGGATAAAATAAAAATAGGAAAAAAGGATTTTCGTGTTGTAGGCATTCTTGAGGAAATAGGAAATGCACAAGATGATAATCAAATTTCTATACCATTAGATGCAGCACGGGAGATATTTGATGAAGAGGAAAGCATTGACCTCATTATCGCACAGGTAAAAACCACTTCTGATATTCCTCAGCTCCAGGAAAAAATAGAAAAAGAATTAGAAAGAAAACGTGGAGATACAAATTTTCAAGTGCTTACCGCTTCACAAATTCTAGAACAAATTAATCAAGTGCTTGGTATTATGCAAGTTGTTCTTGTGGGTATCGCAGCAATTTCTTTGATTGTAGGAGCAATTGGCATTATGAATTCCATGTACACCTCTGTTTTAGAAAGAACAAGGGAGATTGGGGTCATGAAAGCAATAGGCGCAAAAAATAAAGATATTCTTACAATTTTCTTAATAGAATCTGGATTGATTGGTTTAGTTGGAGGAATTCTTGGAACAGTTTTAGGAGCATCTTTAGCAGTAGCAGTAGGTCCTTTCTCAAAGAATGCAGGGTTTACATTACATATCACTATAGAGCCTTTCGTCATTCTTTTGGGCTTACTATTTGCTTTTGTCGTAGGGATTATCGCAGGAGTATTGCCTGCATGGCAAGCATCAAAACTGAAACCTATTGATGCTCTGCGTTACGAATAGAAAAGTCAGTTTCAGAACTTTTTTTCCCGAGAAAATCAGCAAGAGGTATTGTTTCAAAACTATCAACCCAGCTATCAGTAGGGAAATACACAGCAACACCTTTTACACCTCTTGGAATATAACGAAAAATATACTGAGGTACTCTTCGCTTTTTTATAAGTCCACTAAAATGGGAAGAAATATGTGCAATATCATAGTAAATAGTAACTATAGGAACAGAAGTATAGTTTTGTACTAAAAGGCATGCATCAGCAACAATGCTCGCATCTGCAAAAGAAGTTCTTTCTAAAGTATTTCCTTGAAACAATTCTCTTCTATGAAGCTGTAGATTACACATATATTCTGCAATGAGAGTACTTTCTCCAAATTGTTTACTTCGAGAAAAAAGAAGTGCATAGAGTTCTTCATGTGTTTGTATAATTTTTTGAAGCAGTTCTTCTTTCTTCCCTTTTTTTCCATGACTATTTGTACGAAAATTAGAAAGTTTTAAAGAACAATGGCGAAGAAATCTTCTATAGTCTAAAAGAAGAGGAACGCTCGTGTGAATGTTTTCATTAGATGCAACACATTTTTTTAAATCTCTAATATAAGCATATTGTTTATAGAGCCGATCAGAAGAAAGATCATGAAAACGATCAGCAGCACCAAGAATAAGGCTAAAAGGAGAGGTATGGTATCCTAATCGTGTCTCCTGATCTAAAGTAAAAAGAGACCCATCTAAAAGAACAATATCAGATTCCTTTGCAAGCATTTCTAGACTCTTTTCCATAAGAAAACTTTTACCAGTTTATTTAAAAACTTATGCGTAAAAATTGCGAAACTTTAAATAGAGTTATTTTATCTATTTCTTCATGCAATTAAAATTTTCCAAGATAGAAATACGAGATCTTACCAAAGCATGGATTGCAATATCTGTAGCTTTTGCCATTGCACTCGCAGGTGGTATTATCTATGTCCAGCCAAATTTCTCTTTTCTCACAAGTATTCTTCTTGCAGCACTCACTGTAGGAGTGGGCTTTCTTTTGCATGAGCTTGGCCATAAAGTCATTGCACAAAGATATGGCTGCTTTGCAGAGTTTCGTGCAGATAACATGATGCTTATTATCGCAATAATTACATCTTTTTTTGGCTTTCTTTTTGCAGCACCTGGTGCAGTCATGATTGCAGGCCGTGTAAGTACAGAAAGGAATGGGAAAATTTCTATAGCAGGTCCTTTAGTGAATATTGTGTTAGCAATTATTTTCCTTGTTCTTGGAATAATAATACATCAAGGTTTCCTTGGTCAACTCTTTGCATTTGGTTTTTTCATCAACACATGGTTAGCAATTTTTAATATGCTTCCTTTATGGATCCTTGATGGAAAAAAAGTATGGAACTGGAATAAAACTATATACATAATAACTCTGGTATTCTCTATTGCTCTCTTAGTTATAGGCCAGTTTTTACCTTTAGCAAGTTTAGCATAACAAAAACCTTTTTAAACTTCTTTGCCTAAATATTTTATATGGCTTTTATAAGTGCAATACGAAGATTTTCTCGCCTAAAAGAAATAGTCAACCTTCTTATGAAAGAAGGCTTTGAAGAAATCATTCAGCAGATGCATTTTCATACGCCTCTTCTCGTAAGCAAAATATCTTTAGAACCTAAAAACAAACAAACAACCAACATTCCTGTTCGCTTGCGTAGGGTGATGGAAAATTCGGGTGGTGCTTTAGTAAAAGTAGGCCAAATGCTTTCCTTGCGTGCAGATCTTATTCCTCAGGAATACTGTGATGAGTTTGCAAAGCTCCAAGATGCTGTAAAGCCATTTCCCTTTTCTCAGGTAAAAACAATTATAGAAGCAGAGTACAAGAAACCATTAAAAGATATTTTCAAGGAATTTGAAGAAAAGCCAGTTGCAGCAGCATCTATTGGCCAAGTGCATAAGGCAAGATTAAAAACAGGAGAGCTTGTTGCAATCAAAGTGCAAAGGCCGGATATAAAGAAAACCTTTGAAGCAGATATAGACCTTCTCTATTACATTGCAGAAGAGGCAGAAAAATATCTTTCAGAACTCAAGCCGTTTAAGCCTAAAAAAATTGTAGAAGAATTTGAAAAATATACAGAGAAAGAATTAGACTTTCTTGCAGAGGCAAAAAATATTGATATTTTCTATGAGAAATATAAATATAGCCCTCAAATCAAAATTCCAAAAGTCTACTGGGAATATACAACCTCAAAAGTTATTACCATGGAATTTATTGATGGAAAAAAAATATCAGAGATAGAAAATCTCAGTAAAGAAGAAAAAAAGAAAATTACTATGACTGTCTATAAAAGCATTGTAGAACAAGTCTTTGAAATGCATGTCTTTCACGCAGACCCACATCCTGGGAATATTTTTCTCATGAAAAATGGAAAAATAGCATTCTTGGACTTTGGCATTGTTGGAAGATTGTCTCCTGATCTCAAAGAAAATGTAGAATACATGCTTGTAGGCCTAGTACAGGGTGATCTTGATCTTTTACTCAGAAGTTTTCAAGGTTTAGGGATGATAGAAGACATTGATGAACAAAAGTTTAAAGAAGATTTGTTCGAAGCTTGGGGGGAGTTTCATAGTTCTTCATTGAAACAAATAAATATGAAACGTTTCTTCAATAGCACCTTTGAAATAGGAAGAAAATACAATATTGAGTTCCCACATAATTTCGTTCTATTAGTAAAGGCAGTGGTCACTACAGAAGGCTTTGCAAAACAACTCTATCCAGAAGCAAATTTCATTGAAGTCTGTAAAGCCCAAGTAGAGCATCTTCTCCAAAAAGAGCAGGATCCAAAGAATCTCTATCATAATTTCAAAAAAGGAGCATTTGAATTTACAACAACACTAAGAAAATTTCCGCAAGATTTAAGAACCCTGATTCATCTATTAAAGACAGGAACGAAAGTTAAAGTTGAAGTGGATCATAAAGAGTTAAATGATCTAACCAGAGAACTTGATCGCTCCAGTAATAGACTAACATTTGGAATTATCATTGGTGGCTTAGCAATTACCACAGGCTTATTGATTGTTGCGGATTTAAGTCCAAAGTTTTGGAGTCTCCCCATCTATGCATGGATAAGCGTAGCATTGATAGTCTTACTGTCATTCATTTTGGCAGTATCTATATTCAAAGAAAGAAGAGGTGAAGAAGAGTGAAAGAAAAAATACGTGAACTAGGTCTTGCAGGTCTTGGCCTTGCTGTAACTGTAAAAGATAAAGCGCGCAGCATAGGAAGAAAACTTATTCGAAAAGGAGAGGCAAATGAAAAGATTCTTAGCCATTCTAAACAGAAATTCGTTGCTGGTGCACATTTTGCAGGAAAAGAAGCTTTAGTAATTTCTCGAAAAAGTTTGCAGATGCTTGAAAGAGAACTAAAAAAATTAGAAGTGGAAGCACGAAAAGCAGAAAAAGTTATAAAAAAAACAATAAGAAAGCCTGCACGGAAAAAAGCAAAGAAAAGGCTTTAATTTTCTTTTTTTAAAACTTGTTCTAATTTCTCTACAGCTTTATCAAGGTGTGCATAGGAGAATTGTTCTGGAAAATATACTCTTCCATATCCTTTTGGGATATTTTCTACAATAGTTCCAATGCCAAACATTCCTTTTTTTGGATTAATACTCAATGCAAGGTCAATTTGTTGAGCTTGAAATGGGAGAATCTCATCAAGCACTCGTTGTGCAGTTCTTCCACTCACAACATCATTTTCAATAACCAGAACGCGAGATCCTTTTTCTATTTCAAGCATATCCTTCCAAGAAAAAATATGTCTCTTTTTATTATGCCCGTGACAATCGGCAATAATTGTTTTTAGTCCAAACAAAGAACAAAGATGCATAAAATATAAACCCCCTTTTGCAATGCCAATTCCAATATCGTATCTTTCTGAAAGTTCATATGCAGGAGAAACAAGAGAAGGAGCAATACCATGTGCTCTAAGCCCTAAATTCCTTTTTTGACTCCAAGAAGTAAAATGATTTGCAAATAATTTTTCTGTATCTTTTCCAATATATTGAAGAGCAATATTTTCACAATATCCTTCTTTTTCTGATTTTAATAAAGCTTCAAAAAGACCTTTTCTATCTTGAAGAGTTTCAAAACAGAGTGCAGCTTCATAAATATTTCCAGTTAAGAGTGCTCTTCTGGCAGTTTCTTTTAATTTTTTTTTGTCATCTAATTTTGTAAAAGCGAGACGTGCATTATAAAAATCTTCTTCTTCTAATAAAGACATCCCTACTTTTTGAAGCTCAGCAAGGGCTCTTTGGGAATTTTCGTTATATAAAAAATGAAATAATGCTTTTTGATCCATAAGAATTTCAAAAGAGCTTTTATTTATAAAGTTTACTACTAAAAAAAGGCAATAAATCAATATTTTTGAATTTTTTCTTATTTTATAACAAGAGGAATTCCTCTTTGCTCTTTAAGCCATCTTTCAAAATCCAGTACAGAAAGATCCTTTCGAGGATTTGAGCTGTAATAATCAAAGTGAATATCGAGGTCTCTATAAACCAAATACCATTCTTGCCTATCTGTAACAGAGTTCTTATCAATATCTGCTTCAAGAGAAACAGTCTTGTAAAGTCTATCCCTACTTTGTTCGTATTTTTTATAACTTTCAACAAATGCACTCAATTCCTGAAAAGATTGGTATCCATACTTACTAAATATACAACCAGCACCAACACATGTTACAGAAAGTCCTAAAATCACACGACCAATAGTATCCATCTTTTTAGAATTTAAGAAGAGGTTAATAAGCCTTTGCAAGGGAAACCTTTATAAGGAGCCTCTTTCTCCACATCTGAAAACCAATGACAGGTTGGAGGTTTATATCATGGATGAAAAACAATTAGCTGAGAAGGCCTATGAAGCTGTTGAAATCGCAAAGACTTCTGGCAAACTAAAACGAGGAACAAACGAAGTAACAAAGACTGTGGAAAAAGGTCTTGCAAAATTAGTTGTAGTTGCAAAAGATACTGCCCCTGCAGAAATTATTATGCACCTTGGTCCTTTGTGTAAAGAGAAAAAAGTTGCTATGGTAACTGTTCCAAGTAAAGTAGAGTTAGGAACAGCAGCAGGAATGCCTATTGGTGCATCTGCAGTAGCAATCGTACAAGAAGGCGAAGCAAAAAACATAATTAAACAAATTTCAGACTTTGTAAACGAAAATGGCAGCTCCTAAAAAAGAAGGTAAAGAAGAGAAAAAACCAGCTCAGGCTGAAGGAAAGCCAGCAGCAGCGCAAGCTCCTGCACAAGCACCTGCAGAAAAAATGAGGAGTTCTCTTTTTACAGAAGCTGTTCCAGCTCGTGTAGAAGAAATTATTGGTAGAACTGGTACTCGGGGAGAAATCATCCAGGTACGATGTAAGATTCTCGAAGGCAGAGATGCAAATAAAATTCTCTCTAGAAACGTGAAAGGTCCTGTTCGATTGAAAGACATTTTGATGTTAAGAGAAACAGAAATTGAAGCAAGAAAGCTCAATAAGGGGAAACGATAATGACAAAATGTTCTTTTTGTGCAAAGGAAATTTCTCCAGGAACGGGAATGATTTTTGTCTATAAGACCGGAAAAGTTACCAACTTCTGTTCTCGAAAATGTGAGCTCCATACTTTGAAGTTGCATAGAAAACCTCAAAATATGAAATGGGTTACATCTGTGGGAAAAGACAAGAGTAAAAAATAATTTTTTTTCTTTTATGTATGAAGTAGGAGAATAGAAAATGACAGAACAAACATTAATCATTTTAAAACCTGATACAGTGCAAAGAGGGCTTGTTGGAGAAATTATTCAAAGAATAGAAAAGACAACATTGAAAATTGTTGCCATGAAAATGGTGTATGCAAGCAAGGAACAAGCGGGTACACACTATGCAGATGACAAAGAATGGTTGATAAGCGTTGGCGAAAAAACTTTAAAATCTGCAGAAAAAAAAGGCATAAAACTTTCTCGTACTGCTCTTGAACAAGGGCAATGGGTTCGTCAAATGCTTATGGAGTACATTACAATGAGCCCTTCTGTAGTTATGGTAATAGAAGGTCATAATGCAGTAGCAAAGATTCGCATGCTTTGTGGTGGAACAAGTCCGCAAGAAGCGTCTCCTGGAACAATTAGAGGAGACTATGCCATAGATTCATATATGCTTGCTGATGCATCTGATAGACCAGTGCAAAATCTTATTCATGCTTCAGGAACTGTAGAAGAAGCAAAAAGGGAAATTAAAATCTGGTTCAATGAGAATGAGATCCACACATTCAAACGTGTTGATGAAGATCTTATCTACAGGAAAGGATAATTTTTTTACAAATTCAATTTTTTATCTATTTCTTTTGCTTTTTCTTCCATTTCTTCATAGGCAGAGAGCACATCTTCTTTCATTTCTTTCAAAGTATGTTCTAAGTTCTTTCCTCGTAAAACATATTTTTCATGTTCAATAACAACCAATCCTGTTGCAATCAATTTAGAAAGATGATGAATCACCGTAGCCCTGCTCAATTGTAATTTATATGCCAATTCATCTGAAGATAATGATTTTTTTGATTGTAATATGGCTAGAAATAAGCGAAAACAGGATTTATCTTTATCTCTTTCAGAAAATAAGCCTAAAGATTCAGAAAGCCATTGTAATTCTGTATTCAAAATCTTCTCTGGACTGCGAATACGTACAATGGTAATCCTTTGGAATCGGGTTATCATGTTCTAAGAAAAGTCTTTAGAATATTTAAAACTTTATACTTTCGTAGTTATGCTTACTCTATCCTCATCTACATAAATAATATCTTCAAACTGTGCAATTTTAGAGCCTGGAACTTCTACAAGGATAGGATATTCCATAATATTCCCTGATCGTTTCAAGTTGGCAAAATCAATTTTAGAATATTTCAAGTGTTCAACAACATATCTCTCAGTAAAAGGAAGATGCCTTCTTTTTTCATATATAGTTTTACAGAGCTGCCGCAGTCTCATATCCCTCATAGGAATGAGACTTTTCTTCAAGGCATAAATAACAGCATGAGCTGAAGATTTAATAAAGCCAGCACCGTCAGTAATAAAAATCTCAATAGCAAATGCTTCTCCAGGCTCTAGAGTATGTGGAGAGTCACTTTCATAGACAAATACAGATTTTTTTGAATGCAAATCCCACCGTTGTACTTGGTGCCCCATAAGGTTTTTAATAATTTTATAAGGAGAATCTTTCATATGGACATCCAGCCTTCTTCCAATTTCAGAAACCTTCATTCCAGGCTTTAATCCGGTCAAAGTTTCTCGTAGAACTTTTTCTGTAAAATCAACCATATCTTGGTAGTCTTTATTCAATGCAATAGTATAAGCTCCATCTGCAATATACCCTTCAACATGCACACCTATATCTACTTTGATAATATCTTCTTTGCTAATAGTCCTAGTATCTCCAGGAAGGGGGGAGTAATGCACCTCATTGTTTAGTTGAAGATTCACAGGAAAAGCAAGGGACGCTTCAGGATAGGAAGCAATGTCTTTCTCAATCGCCTGAGCAATCACTAAGAGAGATGCTCCTGGTGTAATCAATTTCTTAGAGCGTTCAATGACTTCATAATGTATTTTTCCTGCTCGAAAATAAGTTTCTTTTGGGCTCATAAGAAGAAAAAATATGTAAAGGGATATAAAGCTTTCTCTACGTGTTTTTGTAGAAATTATTTCAAACCCAGTCTTCTTTTAACTTCTTCATGAGAAATATACTTGCTACGTGGCGTAGCTCTTGCTTTTTTCAGTTCTCTTTTCGCATAATCTGTAAGTTATGTTTCTTCCATAAAAACTTATTTAATTTTAATATTAATAAATCTTGCTTTACTTTAAAAAGCTCTAGAAAGATTTTAAAAACCTACGAAAACATTATATACCGAAAGTTATCTTTTATTGGTATGAAAATCATTTCTTGGAATGTCAATGGTATCCGCGCAGCAGAAAAGAAAGGTTTTGTCAACTACATAAAAAAAGAATATCCGGACATTCTTTGTATACAGGAAACAAAAGCACATAAGGAACAGCTTAGTGAAAACCTCACTAATGTCCAAGGCTATCATGCATACTTCTCTTCAGGAGAAAAGAAAGGCTACAGTGGTGTTCTCTGTTACACAAAAGAAAAACCTATTTCTGTGCAGACAGGATTTGGTGCTCATAAGAAATTTGATAGCGAAGGAAGAATTCTTGTCTTAGAATTCAAAGAATGTATACTGATGAATATCTACTTCCCAAATGGAAAAGCAAGCGAAGAACGTTTAAAATATAAACTTGAATTCTATGAAGAGTTCTTAAATTTCTGTAAGAAACATAAGAAACATCTCATAGTTTGTGGTGACGTAAACACAGCACATAATGAAATAGATCTTGCTCGTCCCAAAGAGAATGAAAATGAGTCAGGCTTTATGAGGATAGAAAGAGACTACTTAGATCGTTTTATCAAAGAAGGCTTTACAGATACCTTTCGTCATTTGCATCCAAGTAAGGTTCAGTATTCTTGGTGGTCGCAACGTGGTGGTGCACGAAACAGAAATGTTGGTTGGAGAATTGATTATTTCTATATCACAAAAGATCTCGTAAAATATCTCAAAGAAGCTTTTATTCAAGATCAAGTACAAGGGTCTGATCATTGTCCTATAGGAATAGAAATAGATTTGTAAAATGCTCACAGACCAAGTATACACAGTCTGTAAAAAGATCCCTCAAGGCAAAGTAACCACGCACAAAGAGATTGCAAAAGCTCTCAACACAAAAGCCTATCAAGCCATTGATCAAGCATTGAAAAGAAATCCTTATGCACCTGAAGTCCCTTGCCACAGAGTTGTCTCATCTACAGGCAATTTACATGGCTTTAAAGGAAAAAGAAATGGAAAGGCAATAGAAGAAAAAAAGTATCTGTTAAAAAAAGAAGGAATAGAAATAAAAAATAATAAAATAGATCTAAAAAAATATCTTTTTAGTTTTCATTAGCAGTATCTGCATCTGCAATGCCATCTCTTTCCAAATTCTCAAGGGAAAGCAAAGAAAGCAATCTTTCAGAGTCTTTTTCTAAAACTTTGGAAAGCTCTGCAGAAGATTCTGCATGAATGACCAGCACTTTTTGCTTTTCTTCTTGTCTTAAATACTGTGCAAGCCCTTCTGCAAGAACAGAATGTCCTACAGCCTCAATGTCTTCTAAAGCTTTCCCACAATAAGGAAGAAGGCTGCTAACAAGAGATACAGGGACGGGAAAATCATATGTTTGTAAAGCTATCCACAATCCTTGTTTTTGCATTGCTGTGGATTGTTCAATATACACAGCATCATAATCTGCAAGAATCTGATCAAGAGCTTCATGTATTCTGCTTTTACCTGGAACAATTTTAACCTGTGCTTGCTCAGCAGGAGATGCATCATAATGTATTTCGGGAACAAAATCTAAAAGGCTATTTCCTCTCTCTAAAAAAAGCTTCACACTTTTTATTCGCTTTTGTGCATATCCTTCAGTAAGCCCTCCACGGCTGTTTGCATAGCCATGAAGAGTAACAGTCATTCCAGGCTCTAAAGATTTTGCATAATCCAAAAGAATCCTATATTCTTCTAAAGACCAAGATCTATGAGGAAAGGAAATCTGCATATCTTCTGCTTCCTGAGGAAGATAATGTGAAGGAACGCTTTGAACAGGACAAATATAATCTAAAGAAGACGCCGCTGCAAAAAGACTTTGTTCCAAATAATCTTCTGAAACACAAGTGCTATTCAATAATGCGACAAAGGGGAGGCTTGCTGTAGAGCCTAAAAGAAATCTCTCTTTTTGTACCATGGGATTTTTTTTATGTTTGAAGAAATATATAAGTGTTCTGTTTTGAAACTGGTGTATAATTTAATTTTAAAGAATTTTTGCTTTTTTCACAACAAGTTTTGCAATATTTTGATTTTCTATAAGTATCTCAGACTCCTCAATAACAATTATTTTCTTAAATAACGGGCAAGATAATACGAGTGATTCATATTCCCCTCCCTCTCCAGCAACATTCAGCCCTACTTTCTTTTGTAAAGCAACAAGCCTATCCACATCCTTCTCTGTAAGCACTCTTCCTAGCCAACTTTTGTCCAAGCCTTCCGCAGCAACAGAACTGAGCACAATTTCAAAGCCTTCTCGAATCAACTGTCGTACTTCTTGCTCCTGGTCTATATGCCACAGAGGCGAGAACACTTTCAAGCCTATTTTCTCTGCAGCTTTTTCTAGCCTCTCTCTCTGATAGTTGGAATATAAAGCACCAGAAACAATACCTTCAATCTGATATTTTTCCTTTGCTTCTTTCAAAGCTTTTTCTAAATCCTTGAGTTCTTTTTCTTTTTCCCCTTTTGTTTCTGCAACAATAAGAGGGATGCCCATTGCCTCTGCTTGCAAATCAACAAGATGAATATTAGGTGTATGAAACATATAAGAATGTGGATTGGCACTCTTAATGCTAATTGCACAAGTAATTGCATAATTTTGTTTCTGCATAGTATACGCAGCATACAAACTATCTTTTCCACCGCTGATAAGTGCACCTAAGCGAACATTCCTCTTCGGATAAAATTGTTCTAGATATTTTGACTTAGATTTCTTTTCTTTTTTTGCAAGTTTTTCTAAAGCTTGATCAAAGCCACTCCCATATTGTGCAGCTTTTTTCTTTCTTGCTGAAATTTTTTCTGGAATACCTAAATGCAATGCCACTTGCCGAAGAATATATTTTTCTTCTCCATTTTTTATTTTTAATTCAGGTGGGATAGCAAGTGCAAAAGCAACAAGTTCTTTGTCTAAAAAAGGCACACGTAATTCTAAATTATTATGCATCGTAATAACATCATCTCGATAACAATTTTTTTCATAGATCTTTAAAAGATCAGAATAACAGTCTTGGTTTAATCGAGAGATTTCTCCCATTTTGTATCTATTGTATCCACCAAAAACTTCATCAGCACCAGATCCAGAAAAAATAACTTTATTTCTTTCTTTCTTCGCAATCGTAGAAGCAATATACAAAGGAAGGGCAACACCAACTTTAATCACATTGCTATCTTCAATAAGAGGCACAAGTATCTTAAGATATTCTTTTGTTTCTTCTTCAGAAACAATAATTGGTTGTAATGGTAATCCTAAAACTTTTGCAGCTTCTTCTGCAGCGATAAGATCTGGACTATTTTTGCTTGTTGCTGCAATATAACAGGTAAAATCCTGTTTCAAATCCTTCAATATTTTTGCAAGAAGAACAGAATCTAATCCTCCAGAAAAAAGAAGTCCAAATTTTCTCTCTGGAATACGAATACGCACGGCTTCAATAATATTCTTTTCGAGTTGCGCAAGAACATCACCTTGTATCTTCTTGCCTAAAGAAAAGAATGTTCTTTCAATAAAACGAATGTTCCCAGTCTTCACAGAATATTCTAAAATCTGTCTAGGGTTTAACTCCTCAGCATCACCGAGAGCTTTTTTCTCCGAACTAAAAGAAAGTTTTTTCCCCTCAATATTGTACCATAAAGGCTTCACCCCAAGAATATCCCGCGCAAGGAATACAGTATTTTCATTCCAATACGCAAATGCATACACCCCTCTCAGTAAAGGCAATGTTTTTTTCATTCCTAATGTTTTGAGAAGTTTGAAAAGAAGTTCAGAATCATTTTTTGCTCTAATTTTATGTTCTTTTGCGAGTTCTTTCCAGTTATAGATTTCACAATTGGAAACCAGAGCTGCTCTTTGAGAAGCCAGTGGTTGAGGCACAGTATGGACAATTGCATGTAAGTTGTGTCCGATAATATTCTCAGCTATTGAAAGTAAAAGCTTTGCAGGAGAATCTGCATATTGTACTTTGCCATCGTAATACCCAGAGCCATCTTTCCCTCGATCGTGCATAATCTCAAGTCCTTTTTGCATTCGAGAAAATGCTTCTTTCTGATGAAAAAATCCAATGATACCACACATAACTACTGGAGGATATACCTCTCTTTTTATAGCTATCTACCAAAATAAAAACTTTTTTAAATAATAAAATATTGAAAAAAACGAGTATGATTAGACAAATAGATAGATATAATTCAACAAGACAAATATTGTGTGATATTGGAAGATATAGAAGAAAAAAAACAATGTTTTATCGTTCTAATGTAGCTCTGCATGAGCAAAGAGTTCTTGCACTAGCACGAGAAATATATCCTTTTACAGAGAAATGTGGATTAAATCTCAGGAGAAATCTTTTAGAAACTTTTGCAGAGATTCATGATGACTTTGAACTCACCAGTTATAATGTCCCAAAGAATCATCTTGAGAAGGGTGATAGTAAAGCAAGGGAACAATTACGTGCACTACATGCATTAAATGGTTCTTATGATTTTACACGAAGAGGCTATGAAGCAAAACCTACACTTATTCGTTTCAAAATAAAAAATGACATTGAAGCTAAGTTTGTAGACTATCTCAATATTTTTAATGGATTTGCAGAAGCAATTCATGAGATCGCAGCAGGAAATGATTGTTTCTTAGATGTTCCTACTGCACATAGAGAAAGGCTCCTAGAATTAGGCTGTGAAAACCATGAATTATGGAGTTTGTATGATAAAAATCATCCCCTTTTTGAAATTCCTGAATTTGATCCTAATCTATTACCAGGGATAGTTTTCCATACTACAGCTTCTATAACAAAAGATACAGGTTATGCTCCATATGATTTCTGGAAGAGAGCATTGATTATGAAAGGAAATGTAGAAACATTTGAATCTTTATTTCGCCAAAGAGAAGGAAAAAAAAAGGAAGTTCGTGGTTTATTGACAATGGCTTGCAATTAAATAAATTTCCAAATCGCATCACCTACATAATGAATATTTTTAACAACTTTTCCAGACGTTAATGCTTGCATCTCTTCTGCATCAAAGAGTGCAAGTCCAACCATGAGTGGCTTTTTATTATTAATATCAACAACAAGCACAAAATCACCTTCTTTCAGAGAAGCATCAATTTCCTTGATCCCTGGCCGCATAAGATCTGCACCACCAACAAGAAAACGTACTGCCCCCATATCAACCACAATTTTTTTCAGTAAATCTTTTTCTTGTAAGTTTTGTAGTGTAGGCACAAGCTTTTTTTCATAATAAAAAAAACAAGGTTTTTTGTTCACAAGGATAATACTATCATCAATAATCTCTACAGTATCTTTTTTAGAAATTCCATAAGAATACTCTGCAACAAGATTGTTAAAGTCCTTGCTTCGAAGAGAAACACGTTTCATCAAAGAAAAAAGAAGCTATTCTCTAATAAACTTTTCCCAAAGCTTTAAATAAGAAAAGACAAAATTTGAAGGGATGAAAAAAGAACTAATCTTAGCATCCATCCTTGCAGTATCTTGTAGTTATGGAAAGGAAGAAAGGCCTTTTTCCTTGCATACCTTTTCAGAGTTTATACATGATGCAGACAATAAACGCTATCGTGTAGATTTCGTTTGTGCGAAAGAGAGAGGAGAATGCTACAAAGCAGAAAATATCCATGCAATACATCAATATCCTTTTGTTGGCTATGGTTCTTCTATTGAAGCAAGTTTTATTCTTCAAGAAGAAAAATGTGAAGCAATACCAGAGGCCTATTGTTATATTCTTACAGAGGATCTAAGGAAAGCTGCTTTAGAAAATGTTCTTGCAAGAGAAAAACTGAAAGATACTATTCGAGATGCAAAGATTTATTAATTTTATATGCTTCTAAAAAAAAATGAAAGCACTCTTTCTCGGATGTCTTTTGATATTGCTTACAATAACTTCATGTACTGTACAGGAAGATACTTCTACTGATGAAGAGAGAAGTGAAGCATTTTGCGGAACGTCAAGCAAAGGTTCTTGTACAGCAGACAGTGAGTGCAGAAGTGGTGGCTGTTCTGGACAAATCTGTCAAGCAGCAACAGAAGAAGAAAGGATAACAACCTGCGAGTATAAAGATTGCTACAATGCAGAGGACTATAGTCTTTCTTGTTCCTGTGTAGAGAATCAATGTCTCTGGGCATAAAGATATAAGCCTAGAAAACATAGAATATACATGGTAGATTTCTCCTCAAGAGAGAAATATAAAGAAATAAAAGAGCTTCCTAGTGAAAATGCTGAAGAACATACAGAAGAAGATCAGCAAAGACTGCGTCGTGAACAGGAAGACATTGAACAAAAAGTTCGCCAGCAGCAGAGAAATTTTCTAGAACAAACAGTGCAAGAAGCAGAACCAGAAAAAAAAGAACAGGAAGCATCAAGTTATCAAGCAAATTCTTCTTCAGTAGAATATTCTTTGGGGGAAAATAATACACAAAATTTTTGGGAAGAAAAAAGAAAACAAGAAGAAAAGACAAAAGAAGAACAAAGAAAAAGAGCTTTGCTATAGTTATTCTTCAGAGAGAATACTATTCTCATAAATGTTAATTTCATAGGGCTTTTCTTCTAGATCTTTTTCCTGTAAGGTATAGTGATGAATTAAATGAAAGCCTTCTAGTTTTGATTCCATTTTCCCATCAACAATTGTTGTTTTAGAAAAATTTCCCTTGTATATGCCTTCAATAACATAAGCGAGTGCAATGGTATCATGAACGTGAGGAATAATGCTATGTAAAGGAATGCTTCCTTCACCAGGCTCTTGCCCATTGACAAAACCAAGAATGCCCATAAAATCTTTATGTTTTATATCAAAAGGAATCTGATGCCCATCTAAGGAATACAAAAGTATACCTGCTTCTTTTTTTCGTAATATGGTATTGAAATAAACATCCCAAACATATACGGCTTTGAAACCTAATTTTTTCAATTCTCTATCCATGATTGCAAGGAAAGAATTGGAGGGTATAGTAATTTTTTTCATCTTTTCTTTGAACCTTTTTTGTTCTTTTCATATTCTAAGAAATAATATAAAAGTGCAAAAATCCATCCAAACATCATTGTAAAAAGTCCAACGAGAAATAAAATAATCCACATAGTATCTCTCTTTTTGAGTGCTTCAATAAACATCCAAAGCCAAAAAAGGAAGAGCAAAAGAGCTACAGTAAAGAAAAAGAGCATCCAATAAATACCAATACCCCAAAAAAAGTTCATCATTATGGAAAAAAAGAATGAATTTTAGTATTTAAGTCTTTTGCATCAATATCGTCTGACATGTGGATCAATAGTTGCCCAGTCGTAGATGCTTCCAGCATAGTTTTCTGCATATACATAACCTATACTTTCAGCGTACTGTGTAGCCATTGCAGACCTTCCACCTGTTCGGCAGTAAAAAATAACTTTTCCTTCTTTTTTGGGCTTTGCAAATCCATATTTTTCTTGAAATGCTTGCTCAGAAAGAGCAAAAGTTTCTTCCAGATCATGCAGAGGAATATTCTGTGCAGTAGGAATCATTCCATAAGAAAGTTCTTCCTTCTCCCGCACATCAATGAGTACATACTCTGCTTTGCTATCAATAAGTCTTTTCAATTCCTCTCGAGAAATGATCTGCATAGCATTTAAAGAAGGCTCGTAGTTTTTAAGATTTGTGCATACCAAGGGAGACGAGTCATTGCTTTCGCAACTGCTCGGTCATCTCCATCAAGAATATTTTTTAGCAATCCTTTGTACAAATGTATTTTTTCTTTTTCAGAATCTAGTCGTGTAAGAATTTCTTCAGGAGAAAGATATGTTAAAGAAGGGATTAAATCAAAAGAGAATTCTTTTCCAAAAACTTTTTTGAAAGCATATTCTGTTTTAGGAAGATGATAGTTTGAAGTTACAACAAAAAAAGATCTCCAGTTTTGTCTCTCAAGAAACTGCTTTGCGAAGTACGCATTGCCCAGCGTATCTTTTGACTGCTCTTCAAGAAAACAATGTTCTTTTGCTATTCCTAAACTCAGTGCATAGTCTCGCATTGCTTGTGCTTCTGTTTTTTGTGGGATCTGAGTCAGTTTGTAAGAATATGCTCCGCAGAAGAGCATACGTTGTGCAAAGCTTTTTTTGTACAGCTCTACTCCCTTCTCTACGCGTGATCTTCCAATAGATGTAATGGAACCATCAGGACTAACTCCAGAGCCAAGAACAAGAATACAATCTTTTTGTTGCATAGTTTCTGTAGGTGGAAGAAGAATATAAATGTTATGTTACTGAACTATCTATGTATCTTGACACCTTTTCTTTCGCAGTATTGTCTCACAGGACATTGAGAGCATTTTGGTGACACAGGAACACAGGTATTTTGCCCAAATGCAACAAGAATGTAATTAAGTTTATTCCAATATGTTTTTGGTAATCTTTTTCGAATCTGCATTTCCGTTTCTAAAGGATTTTTTGCTTTGAGATATCCTAATCTATTCAGTATACGCCAATTGTGAATATCGACACAAACTCCTGCTTTATTATACCCTTCAATTAAAACTAAATTCGCAGTCTTCCTACCAACATTAGGAAATGTAAGCAATGTATCAATGTCATCTGGCACTTTTCCTTGAAACTCATCCAGCAATTTTTTGGAAATCAAAAGAATATTCTTCGCTTTTGTTTTATAGAATCCAGTAGGATAAATCAACTCTTCAATTTTTTTCTCAGACAACTGTAACATTTTCTCAGGAGTATCTGCCTCTGCAAACAATCTCTCGCAAGCTTGTGCAGTGACCTCATCTTTGGTACGCAAACTAAGTACAGTCCCAATCAATACCCTATAAGGATCTTTTTTAGTCTGAGCGATCAGGGTAATGATGGGAACTTTATAGTGTTCTACTTCTTTCTTTAGAATATGATAAACTTTGATCAGAGTTTCTGTATTCATAGCTAAAATGCAAGACGATAAGTATTTTAATCTTATCTTTTTTCTTTTGAGAATGCAAAGAAAAACTTTACTGTTTATAATGGTTTTCTTAGGCCTGCTTGGGCTTCTAACATCTCTGTATTTAGTCCAGCACCATTATGCTTTAGCGCAGGAATCTCATTTTTGTGATTTTTCAAAAACAGTTTCCTGCACAGTCATTAGCCAAAGTGCATATGCAGAACTTTTTCATATGCCTGTAGCTCTATACGGAGTCTTCTGGTTCATTGTCTTTCTCACAATAGTTTTCTTTGTATGGAGAAAAAAACATTCTGTAAAAAAAGCATTGCTCCTTTGGTCTAGTACTGGTGTTCTCTTTATATTCTACTTATTCTACGCAGAATGGAGAGTAGGAGCAATCTGTCCTTGGTGTACGCTTGTGCATCTCATTGTATTGTTACTCTTTTCTTTAACTCTGCTTTTATACAGAAGGAAATAAATGGAGCGACCGAAAAACATATAAAGCAAAGAAAAATATTTTTTTCTTATGAAAACTCACAACAACTATTTTATGCCTAAGGATTTGCACAGCATAGTGCAAAGTTCTATAGTAGTAGAAGCTCCATTAAATGCATTATCTCCAGAAGAATGGTTCCAAGTCATGAAGCATCAATATGCGCATGGAGTGGAGCTTGCACAGCTGGAAAAAGATCCAAGCAAGAAAAACTATCTCAAAGAAATGCTTGATGTCAACACAAACCGCATGTTCTTTGCCTTGCTTGCAAGAAGCTATTGGCAGGAGAATAATCAAGGCTCTTTATTGCCAAAAGAAGAAAAAGCATTGGGTGTGAAAATAAACAATCTTTTGGAAAACATAGCAAAAAACTATCAATGGATAAATGTTTCTAATAACGTAGAAAAAGTAGTTTGGGATCTTGTAGCAAAGAATGTCACATAGTTTTAAAGGTGGCTAAGAATATGTTTGCGAATATCTTGATTAATAAAATTCTCAGGGAGCTCTTGTACAGGAAACCATTTCCATTCTGAAAACTTTTCTGGCTCCATAAGCTTCGGTGTTTGTCTTGTAGAACAAAGAAAAAGCGGAACAGTATCTCCTTCTTTTGCACCAGGAAAATCTCCTAAATGGCAAAGAATATGAAACTCAGTAATATTAATTTCTTCTGCAACTTCCCTTCGAAGTGTTTCTTCTATTGTTTCTCCCAGATCACATCTTCCGCCAGGAAAAGTCCAGACGCTTATTGCTTTCCATTTATCTGGGGTATAATGCCTAAGTCCAGAAAGAATTTTTTCTTCTCGAAGGAAAACTGCTGTAGGGCAGCTTTTTTCTGTTCCTTTTTGTGTAAGGGTATCCATAGTCTTTGTGTTATAAGGCATGTATATAAACATTTTCTTTATTTTTTTGTCCCCGATACATTTATAAACAACTGTTGAGGCAAATTACCTATGGCAAGCATAAAAGTCCGAGGCTATGAACTCCCTGTATTTGATATGAAACAGGCATCTTCACGAAAAGCTCTGCAATTAAAGAATACAATAATTAACAATCTCAAAAAACTCAACGTCCACGAGGACTTCATTACAGTGAAAGAAGAAGCTATTGTCATTAAACGTGCTCCAGCTTCTGTGTCCTGGTATATGGATGGCCAGAATCTCTACTATTCCTATACAATACATAATTTTATACAAAACCTGTACATTGTTTCCTCTATCATTGAATTGGAAGTGAATGCTGTGTTGTCTGGAGAAAAGTCTCGTGATGAGTGCGTGAATGGGTTTATGGAAGACAAAGAGATTGAAGTGCATCGAAAAAAGGCACGGGAACTCTTAGGTGTTTCAAAAGATTGTTATGATTTTGATCTTATTTCCAAGAAGTATAAAGACCTGTCCAAAACGCATCATCCAGATATGGGTGGAGATCTGGAGATGTTTCAGTCTATTAACAATGCACATAAGATGTTGAAGCGAGAGTTGTGTTAGTGTGGAAATAGAAATTCTTGGAAAAACAGTAAGCTATGATTCTTCTTTAGAATATATGAACATAGATAGAACTCTTCCCCCAGAACGAAGAGAACGTGATGCTCCTCTTCTCAAAACTATTGATCCAAGAAATTTAGAGGCTCTTGCACGAGGATTTGAAGAACAAGAGAGGCCACAGATGTTTGGAGAAGTGATTCAGAGAGAATGGCTTTGTTTGTATTCTGATGTAAAAGAAGGGAAAATAAGCTACGTTGATGCACGCAGAGATGAAGAAATAGGAAAGATGGTTGATCTTCTTCCAGCACAAAGAACTGCTTTAGGAAATACTCTTAGTTTATACAAATTCGTTTTGGAAGCAATAGGACAAACAGAGGAGATGTATAATCTCGAAATGTGTTATGGGGATAGGCCTAAGCCTGAAGGATATTAATCATCGCTTCGCTCCTGTGCTCAATATCATTCTTAATTACCTGAATACACAAAAACCACAACCTTTATATATCAATAAGATGTTCTAAAAACAATGCTGTTGACCTTAAGTCAACATACTTATAAAGACATACCATGGAAGAAACAAAAGAAGAAGTCAGCAAAGAACAGGAATACCTCGACCAACTTCAGCGTCTAGCAGCGGATTTTGCAAACTACCGTAACCGCGTAGACAAAGAAAAACAACTAACTATAGACTCTACCAAGGACAAGCTCTTACTTCAGTTCTTGGAAGTCAAAGACAACTTTGAAAGAATTCCTAAAGCAGACAAAGGAGTAGAACTCATTTACAATCAACTCTGTAAAATCTTTCAACAAGAAAACGTCCAAGAAATAACAGAAACAACCTACAATCCTGAACTGCATGAAGCAATCGCAACAGCAGCAGGTGAAGAAGACGCAATCATACAAGTAACCAGAAAAGGCTACAAAAGAAATGGCAAAGTTGTACGACCAGCACAAATTATACTGGGGAAAAAAAATGAAACACAAAAAACAGAAAATGAAAGTGTATGACACATACGAAGAAAGTAAACAAGATCAAGATGAAGACACAGTAAGTGCCGCATCATAATAAAAAATAAAAAAACAAAAACGGAGAAAAAGAAAAATGGCAAAAATAATCGGAATCGATTTAGGAACAACAAATTCAGCAGTCGCAATCCTTGAAGGAGGAAAAGCAACCATTATTCCTTCTGCAGAAGGAGGACGTACCGTACCTAGTATTATTACCATCAAAGGCAATGATATTATTGTAGGGGAAGTCGCAAAGCGACAAGCAGTCGCAAATCCATTGCACACAGTGCGTTCTATTAAACGTATCATGGGAACAAATGAAAAAGTAACCATTGATGGTAAAGATCACAGTCCAGAAGAAGTTTCTGCAATGATTTTAAGAAAAATAAAAAAAGATGCAGAAGCATATTTGGGAACAAAAATTTCTAAAGCAGTCATTACCGTCCCAGCATACTTTAACGACGCGCAGCGTCAGGCAACGAAAGATGCAGGAAAGATTGCAGGTCTAGAAGTAGAAAGAATTATCAACGAGCCAACCGCAGCAGCTTTAGCATATGGGATTGACAAATCTGATGCACACACAATCTTAGTTTTCGATCTTGGGGGAGGAACATTTGATGTATCCATTCTCGAATTAGGCGATGGAGTCTTCGAAGTAAAATCCACTTCTGGAGATAACAAACTAGGAGGGGATGACTTTGATGATGTACTTATAGATTATCTTATTGATGAATTCAAAAAAACACAAGGCATAAATCTCAGAGAAGATAAAACAGCGTTGCAAAGATTAAAAGACGCAGCAGAGAAAGCAAAGATTGAACTTTCTTCTTCTATGCACGCATCTATCAATCTGCCATACATTAGTTCTAATGCTTCTGGCCCAAAACACTTAGAGATGGAACTCACACGAGCAAAGTTCAACGACTTGACAAAACATCTTGTCGAACGTACAGTTCGTCCAGTAAAGCAAGCATTAAAAGATGCAGGCCTTGAACCAAAAAATATTGATAAAGTGCTTTTAGTTGGTGGCTCCACAAGAGTTCCAGCAGTCCAAGAAAAAGTTCGTGAACTTCTTGGCAAAGATGGAGACAAATCTGTCAATCCAGATGAAGCTGTTGCATTAGGAGCAGCTATTCAAGGAGGAATTTTAGGCGGTGACGTCAAAGATGTCTTACTTTTAGATGTGACTCCATTAAGTTTAGGTATTGAAACGCTAGGAAGTGTTTTCACAAAACTTATTGAGAGAAATACAACCATTCCAACAAAAAAATCGCAAATATTTTCTACAGCAGTAGACAATCAGCCTGCAGTAACGATTAATGTACTTCAGGGAGAAAGAGCAATGGCTTCTGATAACAAATCTCTAGGTCGTTTTGACTTAGTAGGTATGCCTCCTGCACCTCGTGGAATACCTCAAATTGAAGTCACTTTTGACATTGATGCAAATGGTATTGCAAATGTTTCTGCAAAAGATCTTGGCTCTGGAAAAGAACAGAAGATCACCGTAACCGGCGGCTCTGGAATGGACAAAGCAGAGATTGAAAAGTCAATAAGAGATGCAGAAAAATTCGCAGAAGAAGATAAAAAGAAAGCAGAAGCAATTGAAGCAAGAAATCATGCAGACTCTCTTATTTACTCTTCAGAAAAAATGCTTGCTGAGTATGGTGATAAAGTAGACGCGGATACAAAAGCAAAAATACAGACAGAAATTGATGCATTAAAAGAAGCGCTTGCAAGCGGCGATACAGAAAGACTAAAAAAACAAATGGCTACTGTAGATAAAGTTGTGCAAGAGATTGGCATGAAAATGTATCAAAATACTGCACAAGCAAAAGAGCAGAAAGCAGAAGACGAAGAAATTGTCGATGCAGAGTTTGAAAAGGAAGACAAAAAGTAAATAAACTTCCTTTTGTATTATTGTATTTTACACAATGGGATACTACGCACCACAAACAACAAAAGCAGGAAGCTATGGCAGGGATACATATAGTGCATCCTCTGCTACAGGCTACACAAGCACAAGCATTGAAGCTCCTCTGCAAAAGAAAAGACCTCGATCTTCAGGTTGTTGCGGTCGTGGATGTAATCCCTGTGTAGATGATTTCAAAATGTGAGGAAGATGTCTGACTACTATAATATTTTAGGAGTGAACAAAACTGCATCGAAGGAAGAGATTAAGAAAGCCTATAAAACATTGGCAAAAAAATGGCATCCTGATCTCAATCCTGAAAATAAAGAAGCAGAACAGAAATTTAAAGAGATTAATGAAGCCTATGCTGCATTAAGTGATGACAATAAAAAAGCAAACTATGATCGTTACGGCTCTGCAGACCAGCAATATTCTCAAGGCTATGGTCAAGGCTTCGAAGGCTTTCAGGATGCAGACTTTGGAGACCTCTTTGGTTCTTTTTTCGATCTAGGCGGAAAACGTTCTGGCAAAGGGCGGGATCTCAAATATGAATGTGAAATTTCTTTTATAGAAGCATGTTTTGGTGTTTCAAAACAAATATCTGTAACAAAGCTAGATCGATGTGAATCGTGTGATGGTCTTGGAGGTACAGGACAAAAAACCTGTGCTTCATGTAAAGGCTCTGGCAGGATGCAAAAAAATTTCAGAACTCCTTTTGGTGTTTTCGCACAGCAATCAATGTGTACGGAATGTTCTGGCAGAGGAAAAACTGTAGAAAAAGTATGTAAAGAATGTAAAGGCCAGGGAAGAATAAAGAATACAAAAAATATTAAGGTAAAAATTCCTCCTGGAGTCAATGATGGAAATTCCTTGCGCGTACAGAATGAAGGAGAAGCAGGTGCTTCAGGAAATCGTTCTGGAGATTTGTTTGTAGAAATCTTTGTTACCCCTCATGATATTTTTGCACGAAAAGGCGATGATATTTATGTAGAGTTTCCTATTTCATTTTCTCAAGCTGCATTAGGAGACACAGTTGCCATCCCTACAATTCGTGGAGAAGTAAAAATGAAAGTCCCAGCAGGAACGCAATCAGGGACAATATTACGATTAAAAGAGGAAGGTGTGGAAAATGTTTCTGGCCATGGCATTGGTGATGAACTTGTTCGTGTGCAGGTAAAAACACCTACAAAAATTTCTGCAAAAGAAAAAGAACTCTTGGAAAAACTTGCTTCCGAAAATAAAGAAAAATTTTCTATAGAAAAAGGCTGGTTTGAAAAGTTCAAAGAAGATTTTATTGGAATTTAGAGATAATTTCTAAGGCCTAACTAGAAATCTTCCGGAAAAAATACACCAACTAAATGTATATAAATACCTTTTTTGTGTTTGCTTCTATGATGAATCTAAGAAGCCCTCCAGATGCAACATGGAGGCAATTACAATTTTTTGTAAGTGAAGATAGAAGATATGCAGGAAAACTCTGGAAGGAATTAGAAAGAAGACCTTTTACAATAGATTCCTTAGAAGATATTGCAGAAAGGGATATACCCATTATTTTTTGTAATATAGAAGAGTATGGAAGAGTAGAAATAGCAAAGAGGGAAAATGAAAAAACAACGATAAAAATACGTAAGAAATTGCATCCCTATGATAGAGATAAAACACTTTTTCATGAGTTAATGCATCTCTGGTACGAACCTTATTTAGCAGATGGGGATGATGTAAAATTTATTGATCGCCGTTTAAGAAATGCTGCGCGGGCAGAGTATCTTGCTCGTCAAGCACGTGCAGATTCTCAGTTGCTCCATAAGGCGATTACGGTCTTCAAATTAAAGCCTTATATATATGATAAAGTAAGTTATGATGCCTTTGCATACATCTCTAATTTTTGTTTTTCTAGAGAAATATGTATAAAAATAAGGACTAGAAATTTTTAAAAAAAGAAAAAAAAGAAAAATGTTTCTCGCTTCCCAGCTTAATTTCGTGCAAGTGAAAGTACTGACTTCACTGCAACAACAATAGTTGCTGGCACGAATAATGTCAAGATATTATTGAAGATAGTACTGAGATAGACAACACTAGATAGTGTTTGACCACCAAAGTAACCCATCAAAACCATGACAGTTCCAGCTGTAAGGAATGCGCCAACTTCTTTATCACTGATATTGACAAGCCCAACAACAAGTCCAATTACTACAAGAAGCCATGATAACCATGTTCCAGCAGAAATGAACCCAAAAATTACGGCTAAAACAACACCAATTAAGAAAGCCCATCGTCCTAACATTGCCTTTGCTTCACCTTTTGCCATTTCTTTTTCCCTCCCTTATTTATAATAATTATTTCCTTTTAAGAAAGCCTTGACATTTAAATATCTTTTGTTAGGGATTTATTTCTGAAAAAAGCGTTTTAATTAGAAAAAAAGTAAATTTTATAGAGAGACCTAGACTCCTCTTGAATAGGCTTTAAGGTCTCTAAGGGCATACCCTTTAGAATTTGTTATAAGCTCTAAATCAAAATTTCCAGGCCATAATTTGTATGATGGAAAGTATATAGATAAATCTATCTCTGTACCTAATTTTCCTCCATCAGAAAGAACCAGATTATAAAGCATATTAGGGATGTCAAAATCATTTGTGAGAATAGCAATTGGTTCATGTTTAATCATTGCTTCATCAACAGCAAAACTTACTAATTGTGCATCAGCTTTAGAAGTCTCTTCAATGAGCCTTCTTTTTTTAAAATATCCCGAGCAAGGCTTGTGAAATTTATTTTTGAGAAGAAAGTAAGCTAAAGAAGATTTGTCATCTGTTTCTGTTTGAACACGATCAGTTAGAAGGTGTAGTATCATTTGATGGCTCTCTAATATTTTCTCCAGGCTTTTCAATAAATGAGACCTAATTTTAGTATCCCTCAAAAAAAGCACTTGTTTTTTGATTAACTTTATAAAATATTTATATTCGTTTAGAATAAATGGTGGAGAATGAATAGTCTCATTATTCTTCATACACCAAAATATCCTCTCCACATATTCTTCTTGTCTTACAAATAGGCCTTGTTCATTAAATCGTATTGCTTTAGAGTATTGGGCAATAAGCCCTTCACTTGAATAAGTTCCATTCTCAAGAGAGGATGTAGGAAGGTCTTTATAATAAATAGTCCCATCTACAAAAATAGTATGCATCTTTTTTGCCAGTTCTTCAAGCGTTATTTCTTTGTCCATAACATTTTAGTTTTACTCTGTTTTATAAGTCTTTTCTAAGGATAGATTTTACTTATGTATAGGATAGTTTATGAAGAAACATTTATATAATAGACTCTGTTCCCATCATTTGTGAAGTATAATGCTCAGACAACCTTTAGTAGTAGTAATGGGGAATGTTGACCATGGAAAAACCAAAATTTTGGATTGCATACGAAGAACTGCAGTTGTAGAATCAGAACCTGGCGCAATTACACAGATGATTTCCTCTTCTGCAATTTCTGTAAAAACTATCCAAAAGATTTGTGGAGATTTATTAAAAAACAAAAATATTTCTATCCCCGGCTTTGTCTTCATTGATACGCCTGGACATGCAGCATTCTCCAATATGCGAAAGCGTGGTGGAAACCTTGCAGACATTGCAGTCTTGGTCATTGATATCAATGAAGGTATCAAGCCCCAAACCGAAGAATGTATTTCTATTCTTAAAAAATACAAAACTCCTTTTGTCATTGCATTAAATAAAGTAGATCTTGTATCTTCTTTTAGGTCGGCAAAATCTTCCTTTGTCTTGCAGGCAATCGCAGAGCAATCTCCACAAGTGCAAACAGCAATAGAAACAAAATTGTATGAGATTGTAGGAAAATGCTATGAGCTTGGTTTTCAAGCAGATCGTTTTGACCGCATTGATGATTATACAAAAACAGTGGCAATGATTCCATGCTCTGCAAAAACAGGCATGGGCATTCCAGAAGTACTCATGGTCTTAATAGGCCTTGCACAAAAGTATCTTGAAGAAAATCTGAAAAGCAATCAAGATGCACCTGCAAAAGCAACTGTTCTTGAAGTGAAAGAAGAACAAGGTCTTGGCGTAACTTTAGATGCAATTGTGTATGAAGGAAAAATAAAAGTGAATGATCCCATTATCATTGGTGGTCTCAATGAGCCTATTGTCACAAAAGTCCGAGCTCTTTTTTTACCAGATGAAAAAGGAAAATTCATATCTGTAAAAGAAGTACATGCAGCAGCAGGGGTTAAAATTTCTGCAGTAGATATTAAAGAAGTTGTTTCTGGTATGCCTCTCTTTGTGATAGACAAAAATGAATCTGAGTTACGTGAAAAAATCCAAGAAGAAGTGGATGAAGTAGTTATAGAAACAGAAAATCAAGGGATTATCGTGAAAGCAGATACCCTTGGCTCTTTAGAAGCACTCATTTCTATGTTGAAAGAAAAACATATTGCAATAAAAAAAGCAACAGTAGGCAATGTCACAAAAAAAGATATTGCAGCAGCAGCATCTTCTGAAGATCCCTATGAACGCGTCATTCTGTGTTTCAATGTCAAAGGCGAAGGAGAAGCAGTAAAAATAATTTCACATAATGTTATTTACCAGTTAATAGATGATTTTGAAGCATGGATTGCAGCAGAAAAGAAAAAAGAAGAGCAAAAAGAATTACTTGGTCTCATTCGCCCTGCAAAAATCAAATATCTTCGTGGCTGTACCTTTCGCCAGAATAATCCTTGTGTTATTGGTGTAGAAATATTGCAAGGAACGTTGCGTCCTGATACCGACCTCATAAAAGAAAATGGGGATCTTCTAGGGCATATTAAAACTGTGGAGTATGAAAGAGAATCTATTGCAGTAGCAGAAAAAGGAAAACAAGTGGCAATTTCTCTCCCTGGAGTTACTGCTGGTCGGCAAATTCATGAAGAAGAGATCTATTATGTTGATATGAATGAAGAAAACTTTCGTCGTTTGAAAGAATTTAAAAAATTACTTTTACCAGAAGAGATACATGTTCTCAAAGAGCTTGCAGAAATAAAAAGAAAAGCAAATAATTTTTGGGGTGTCTAAGATGAGTTTAGAAGACAGATTTTTTCCAGAGGATGGAACTTTACTCACACGTTATGATAATTTCATGATTCGCAATGCTGGATTTCTAGGAGAAATGTATCAACACTGTACTGGGAAGAGCTATGTAGAATTGGTAAAGTCTGCGTATCTTCTTTCATCATATGGATTTATTGTAGCAAGTCCAATAATGATTCCGAATTTAGTTTTTAGTCTTCTAACATATTATGGAAGTAAAGACCCAGAGATCTTAAGTCCATTAGAAGAAGAAATAAAACAAGAAGCAAGAGGGTATCCTAAAAAAGGAATGAAGATTGCACGTATAATTCTTCCAATAGTAGCAATAACCCTGGGGAGGGTAGCATATAAAACATTTAATGATGATGAAGCTTCCATTCTAAGTAAAACAATAGCCTCTTCTATGTTATTAACTTCAATAGCAATAATTCCATGGTCTTTTGCAGAATATCTTTCTCGTGCTGACATGCCAGATCCTCCCAAAAAAACTATCTTTGAAAGAGCAAAAGACAAAATGCAAATCTCTCTGCAAAATCCAATACTCAGTAAGGCAATGCAGCTACAAAATAGCCCTCAACAAAGCTTATAAAGAGAAGCTAAATTCTCTTAAGAGAAATATATCTATTAAGAAGGAGAATAAAAATGATAGCAGAAACAAATTATGATGTACGAATAAGACTAGGAACAGCTTTAACAAGAGATACAAGTTTGCTGGAACAAAAAGCCCCTGTTGACTTTGCAGAATTAACTCTTTTAGATTTGATAGATTCAACATTGCAACAAGAATATGAAGGCTCACAAGAAGAGCTTGCAAAAAATGTCACCAATATTCTAAAAGCAAAAAGGTTTGGAGTTTTAGTAGATTATGCACTAGAAGTAAATGGAAAACCTGCACGCCAAACAGATAAAGCAGTAAACTATTTGGACAGCATGATGACCGTTAGTGGAGAATCTCCATATAAAACATTTACAATAAGAGTAACAAAGAGAGATGGTGGGGGCGTCTATTAATTTTTTATTTTCTTTTTTAGAAAATGATTCCATCCTTTCCATTAGAAGATATAGTCCAAAAAGAGCATATAGTTCTTATTCTAAAAGATAAAATATATATAGGCACAGAAGCATTTCCAAGGGATAGAACAGGAAGTATTTGTATTGATTCTATTCCTTTTGCTTTAGAGGAGACAAGTAGCTATACAAAAATTATAGAAATCTATCTTCAGCAATATCAAAAGGAAATAGAAGATAATTTTTTACAGTCATTAGGTGAGGCAATGCCTGAAAATACTTATGCAGACTATATCCTAGGAAATAGGTCTCTTGTAGCAATTTTAAATCTGTTTAGAAGATTAAAAGCGGACATAGGATATAAAGAATATTTGGATATGAGCACCTACACTCCATCTAAAGTACCAGACAAAAAACGTTTAGAAGAAGAGTTTGGAAAAGAATATGATCCTGTTGAAGAAAAAAAAAGAAAAGATTTTATGAAAGGACTAAAAACAGTTATCAAAGCAAATTCAACACAGACTAATTACACTCTTTTTGTGGATGGCATTGCTTTTAGAATTCAAAAAGAAATAAAAAGTAAAGGAGGGATACAAATCTTTGGGGAGGAATATGATATTTATCCTTCAGGAATTACCCCAGAAAAAAGTGTTGCAATGAGAAAAAGGTATATAAATAATTTTTTCAAACGGTATGCTTCAAGTATTTCTTTAGGAGATGAGATGAAGATTGCAAGAAAACAAAGGCATTATCTTCAAAGAAGATTTGAAGAAGAAGATTTTCATTCGTATGGGCTCTTATTTGAAGAAGCAATTGGAGGGCAATACAACATAAAAATGTGTATTCCAAAGTATTATATCCAGGTTCCAGGAGTAAGATGTTATATTCAATTTCAACAAGCGGAATTAGAAACAAAACTCCTTGCAACAACAAATATGCAGTTTCTTTTTTATCCTATATACTATTCGCTTCCTGAACAGCACCCTCTTATCTATCCAGAACGTCATCCTAATTACGGTCAAGTCTGTCTAAGAGGCTACAAAGAGCAATATGAAAATGCAAAAACTGCAGATCAGATGGAAAATCTAGCATCTTTGTTTACTCTCAATAGACATACTTTATTTTATGGCACAAATATGACCAATATTTTTGATGACATACATGGGCCTCTCGCTTTAATTACCATGACAAACATGGGAAATCCACATAGGCTTGATAATCCTCGATTTCATAAACAATGGGTTTCTTTTATACCAAAGAAAACGGACTTTATTATAGGAGAAAAAATATGATAGATGTAGACAGAAAATTATTCCCAGTAGAAATTCTTTTTCCAACGATGAAAATAAGTCGTAGAGCATATAATGCAGCACAAGCATATATTGATGAAACAGTTTTGCAAAAAGGTGTTGTAGAAAGTTATATGTATGGATTTAGAGCCAAAGATGATCCAGAGCATATCATTAGAGACCTCTATTTTCCTATTCAACACTGTGCAGCAGAAGGAGTGGAAGTGCATGATCCTCTTTTTCCGGTAATTATTGAAGCAAAGAGAGCAGAAAATTTAATCCTAAATAGCTGGATACACCACCATTGTTATGGTGCACTTCGTCCATCAGGCCCAAGATTTCCAGTAGTGAATGATAAAGATAGTTGTGGGGCCTTCTTAAATAAAATTGGAGAGGAAAACTACAAAATCTATGCTCAAGAAGAAAGGAGGAGTATAGATGATTTCTTCATTGAAGAAAAAGAAGGTGAGTTTTTCTTGCATTCAAGAAAGAGCCATATAAACTTTGTTATAAAGTTGAAAGATAAAGAAAGAAAAGATCTCAAAGAGATTATAGATTCTATTGGTACAATGCTCCCAACATATTATTCTTATATTGGATGTATTATTATGAATCCTTCAGTATCACCAAATATTCTGGTAAGTGCAGTTGAAGGTGCAAATAAAATTTTAGAATTTATTGATAGAAAGATTGCAAAAGCTCCAGAGCATTATTTAGGGCAAGAATTCCAGCAAGATATTTGTAAAGATCCTTATGCTGGGTTCTTCTGGAAAAAATGGTCATATTTGAATACTTCAGATGATAGAATTCGAGAAAGGCAAGTATCCTTAGAAATTATAGATACAAATGAAGAAGAAAAAGAAAGAGACATAATAAAAAAAGAAGTAGCAGAAAGAGCTCTCAAAATGAAAGTGGCAAACTCTCTTCGCTATGAAGAACTTTTTAGAAGAGGAAACAACAATGACTGAAGGAAGATACTCTCGCCAAGAAATGATTCTAGGTTGGGATCAGAAAAAATGGGGAAGCATGAGTGCTGTAGTTATTGGTGATGATCTTTTAGGCCAGCAAGTGCTGGAAAATCTTGTAGCAACAGGTTTGGGAGATATCTTATTTATTGGTGAAAAAAAGAATAGTGCGGAGAAAAAAGGCTATTATCCAAATACCTCTAGAGATTCAATGTCTGATTCTGCAGTAGACTTCTTAAAAAAAGTGAATCCTGAAATAAAAATAGATTTTTTAGATTGGCCTCTAAGAAGAAAAAGTTTAGAAATATTTCTAGAAAAAGCAGATCTTCTTTTTGAAACAACAAATGATCCTCAAACGAAGGGAATGCTTTGTGCATATGCAAAAGAAAAAAGGAAAATTCTTATTTATGGCTCTGCAGAAAAATATCGTGGGGCACTTGCTTCTGGAAAAAATCAAGAATATATTTCTGAGATGCAAGAACTCCAGGGATCACAGGGTATTATTCCAAGTATGATTATTGGAGGAATGATGGTGGAAGAAGCAAGAAAATCATGTATGCCCTATGCTGCAGAGGAAAGCAAAACTTTGAAAACACTGTTTTGGTATAATCTTTTCTCTAAGGAGAGATTTGAAAAGCAAAATGATTTTCATGCAACAGTACAGCTATCTGGAAAATCTATAGTCAGTGTAGGCGCAGGAGCATTAGCGACACCTTGCCTCACTGCTTTGCTCCTTGAAGGAGCTGATGACATACACATTATTGACTATGATATCCCTAGTACTTCTAACCTTTCACGACAAATCTTTTATTATGATGCTCAAGGAAGACCAAAAGCTCTGGTATTATCTGAAAAATTAGGAGTAATAAGACCTAAGGCAAAAATAAGAGCTTTGAATGCAAAACTTGTAGAAGAAAAAGAAGAAGGATATGAATGTATAACTCCAGAACAAATTAAAGGTCTCTCTCCAGAACTTATAGTAAGCTGTTTAGATAATTTTGAAGCAAGATTGATACTCAATAAGATGGGAATGCCCTTGGTGCATGGAGGAACAAGTTTTCGAAGTGCAAAATCTTCCCTATCCATTCCTGGAAAAACACTTTGTCCAGATTGCCTCTTTGGTTTTTCTCTTTTTGCAGCAGAGGAAAAAAAGAGAGATAGCTGTGATGCAGTTCCAGAGCCAAGTATTATAAGTACAAGTAAAATTTGTGCAGCTCTTATGGCCGGAGAAGCAGTGCTCTATCTTAGTGGAGCAGGAGAGCATATCAATGGGTATATTGCCTATGATGTATTTGAAGCAAGCAGAGCACAAGTGATTAAGAAAACAAATATATGTAATCATACGGAAAAAGAAAAATGAAAACTTTAGAAGATATTTTAGCAAATCCTCGACTAAGTCCTGGAGACGTTCTCATACTCAAAGCGCATACACAAAGAATTATACCAGAGATCTTAGATAAGTATATAGAAATAATTCCAAAACAAGAAGATATTCATCCCTATGTAGAACAAGTATTTTTAGTGAATAGTTATCTTGGGGAGTTAGAAAGAAGAAATGATACAGAAAATATGAAAGAGATACAAAACCTTCTACAAGAAGGAGAAAATCTCTCCACTATCATCACACAAACTGCTTTAATTTTAAGTGATGCATTACCAAAAAAAGAATATAAAAGACAAAAGAAGAAAGCATTTAGCACGCTAACAAAAGAAATAAGAAAAAGACAAAAAGCTGTAATCCAATCAAGGATGTTGCCGTATCGTGCTTTTTCCAGTGAACAATATTATGGGAGATTAGCAATATTCGGTACATTCATTGCAACAGCAGGATTTGCACATGCGTATTTCAAAAATATAAATGATGCACCCTTGATAGAATCTGCAAAGCTACACCAAAACAAGGAAAATTTTTCCTCTGTACGGGAAGAGCTCAAAAATCCTGAAAAAGAAAAACAATTTTATGCCTGGCGAATAGCAGATAGAAATTTTGAGAATAGAGATCTAAGTGCGCAGGTAGAGCTTGCAGAGATCTGTTCAAGAGAAATATATTCTCAACTACAAACAGATGAAGTAAAATTGTTTAATATGGCTTCAATAAAAACATTGCCTCAGGAAAAAATGAATCCTAATGTTATTGCCCAAAAAATACATTCGCTTGAAGAATTTATCAAGTTCTATAAAGGAGATTTCATTGCTGTAAAAGCAAAATTTAAACTTGCAGATCTTCTTCAAGAAGTAAAAGAAGTTGTTGACAGTGATGATGCAAGTATAATTCTTGAACAAGAAGCAGTAGAAGAAGGAAGAAAAATTCCTTATTATATTACTAGAATAACCTTATCAAGAGTATATGATAATATATACAAAGCTGTTTTCCAAGAAACAGGAGATGCTTTTCTTGCAAACAGAGAAACAGAAGCCTGGTTAACAGATGTGAGTACTCATACTGACACAACTGCTGTAGATGCTGCATCTCTTTTAGGGGATCTAAATGGAGCATATTCTGCTCTTGGAAAGGATTATTATGAGAAAGTTGCAAGGGATACAACGATTCCTGAGCAGTATGCAGATGCAAATTTCGCTATTTTACTTGGAGAGAAGAAAACAGAATTCAGAAGAGGGAAGAGAATCCCAGTGGATTTTGAAGAAACAATTGAGAGATATAAAGCAGTTGCTGGATATACAGAAAATGAAAAACAAAGAAATGCAATGCTCCTTTCTACTGCAGCAATGTATAGTACTATGAAACAATATGCAAAAGCAAATACCTATTGTGATTTCATTGTGGAAACTTCAAAAGAAGATCATACTGGAGTGCATAAAGCCCAAGAACTAAAAACAAATCCTCATTGGTTTCTCTTTTGGGATATGGTACATAACAAATAATAACAAAGTAAACCCTCTTTTTTCCAGAGGAGAGATGCTCTCTAAAAGTGGCAGCTCAAAAGAGCAGGAAAAGACTATCAAAAACTTTATAAAGCTGCTAAAAACTCTAAAACATGAAAAATGGCTGAACTACGATTTGTCATAAATGACACAAAAACAGGAAAAAGCTACCAGAAAGCTCTAGAAGACGAAAGTCTTGTAGGGAAAAGAATCGGAGAGACTATTGTGGGAGATTTCTTAGGTCTTGAAGGCTATGAATTACAAATTCGTGGTGGTAGTGATTTTGCTGGTTTTCCTATGCGCAATGACATTGAAGGTCCTATCAGGAAAAAGGCATTGCTTGGCTCTGGAGTAGGGGTAAAAATTGACAGAAAAGGTATGAAAAAAAGAAAAACTGTGTGTGGAAATCAAGTAACAATAAAAACAGCGCAACTCAATCTCTCTGTCAAAAAATACGGACCAAAACCTTTGGATGACATCTTTGGAAAAGATGCAAAGGCAGAATAGGCATTTCATCATAATTCCTAGAGGAATACGCCATGAAATATAAAACCAAAAGTGTTCTCATAGCTCGGAAAAAGGAATCCGGTGATGACTTTAGTCGTAGACCTTGTTTTATTAGTTTGTTTGACGAAAATAACCCTCATTTAAACACTCAGGGGCCAAAAGAAGTAGTCGAGTTTGAGAAGATACATAAAGTTGTCATTAAAGGCTTAAATATAGACTATCTTCTTCCAGGGAATGACATTGTGATAAATAATCTCACAGAGATTGAGATTGAAGTAAACAATGATCATGTCTATGTAACAGGCAAACAAGAATAAAACAAAAACGACTGATTTTTCTAGAGCTTTTGCACTAAAATAAAGCTAATTCTCCTGTGTCTTTTTGTTTGTATGCATGCGCTTTTCCTTTAACAAAAATAAACTCCCCAGTACATTCTAGAAGATCTTTTACTTCAGGAGAACTCATACCAAAAGCAAGAACTTCTGGATCTGCAAACATGTTTCGAAGCAAACCATCAAGACCTTCTTGTCCATAGCTCTCACCATTGTAATAATTAATAAGAATACCATCATGGGGGTTACTTGAATTTTAACATATTTCTCAGGGCAAAGAACATATACTTTTCCAGAACCTTTAATTCCTCTTTCAAAAATCTTATACACTAGATCTAAAGAGCTCATAACAAAATCCTAAAAAATATGCCTATTTAGGTCTTTCTCTTCACAGGCTTTGTGTAGAAAGTAATGTTTGTGTATTAAGTCTGCTTTTTGTGTAAAAAGTAAAAAGAAAGAAAAGATATTCTATAACATTTCTATGCTACGCTTCCAGGTTCTAAAAATAACCAACATCCAGACTGTTTTAGATATGGGTGTCCATAGTCTAAATAATATGAGCCAATTATCATGTTTATACCTCCATCTTAATGTATTTGAAAGAATATTTTCTCTTTATAAGCTTAAATTTTAAATATATATTACCTAAGAAGAAAGCGACAATATTACTGGTTTGAATGTTTATTTCTTAGCTCCTAAATCTTTTTTTAGGAGTTCTTCTAAGTATGCAGAAATATCCTTGTCTAAGTCAATACAATGTTTTTTTACTCTCTTCCATAGCTCAGGATCAATCTTTAGACTTGTCGTTTTCCTTTCCACAGAATCACCAAAAGCATTATTCGTTTATAAGTTTATACCTTTACCAAAAGAAAGATTTATATAATAGTAGTACATACTACTATACTACAAGGAGGAACAATGGAACAAACCCTATTAGAAATGAACAGAAAGGAAAGAGGCGCAGAAATAGCAAAGACGAGTATCATAACAAAAACATCTGATGGCTGGACTGTTCCAAGCCAATCGGGAAATGGAAAGTATGATGTGAAGCTTGAAGGGTTTGATCCTGTGTGTTCCTGTCCTGATTATGTGAAAAGAAAAGTTAGGTGTAAACATATCTTTGCTGTTGAGATGACGCTGAAGAAAGAGGTTGATAGTAGTGGAAATATGAAAGTTACACAAACAATGAAGGTTACATATGCTCAAGATTGGCATAATTATGATTATTGTCAAACAAATGAGAAGCTGTTATTTCTCAAGCTTCTTGATGATTTGTGCATGGGATAGAAGAACCAGAATACAAGTTTGGAAGACCAAAAATCTCAAAGCAAGAAATGATTTTCCTTTCAGCATTGAAGGTTTATAGTACCTTCTCGTTGCGAAGATTCATGAGTGACGCTTCTATCGCTCAGGAGAAAGGCTACATTACGAAGAAGCCTTGTTATGCTTCAATAGGACACTTTATGCAAGACGAAGAGCTTACACCTCTTCTCTACAAACTTATTGAAGTTAGTGCTCTTCCTCTTTCTGCTATAGAAACGAAGTTTGCGATTGATAGCACTGGTTTTAGTAATTGCAGGTTTGCTCGATACTTTAGTTTTAGGCATCAGAAGGATATTCGCTATCAGACATGGCTTAAGGTTCATGCTGTTGTTGGAGTGAAAACGAATGTGATTACCAATGTAAAGATCACTCAAAAGGATGCAAGTGATATTAAAGAGTTTAAGGAGCTCATAGAATCAACAGCCAAGAACTTCAAGATAGAAGAAGTAAGTGCCGACAAGGCATATTCTAGTCGAGAGAACTATGAAATTGTAAATGAATTAGGGGGTACTGCATTTATTCCATTTAAGAAAAATGCTACTGGAAAAGCCAAAGGCTCTCTTCTTTGGAAGAAGATGTATCACTACTTCGAGTTCAATAAGGAAGAGTTCCTTCAGCACTACCACCTCAGAAGTAACGTAGAGAGTTCTTTCCACATGGTTAAAAGCAAATTTCGTGACAGTTTGCGCAGTAAAACGGTCAATGCTCAAACAAACGAGGTTTTGCTCAAAATCTTATGTCACAATATTTGTTGTGTAATGCAGGAGATGAAAGAAATTAACATGAAAATCACCAACAAGGAGTAAAAATGATCGCACGAAAAGTCTATAAAGGAGAATATTATTGTAATATTATGAATTTAGAAGAAAAAAGGATTTTTTTAAAAAGAATAAAACAATTAGACGTAAAAGAAAATTTTGTTAAAATAGACCTAGAAAGAAATGAAATTTATTATTCTGAAAAAATAAAGCAACATAGGAAAATACGAGAACTCAATAAAGAAGAAATTGTGAGAGCATATCTTATTGTAAAGTTACTTACTACGCTTAATTATACACCTGATTGTATAGAGCTAGAAAAAGAACATACTATGGGTAGAAAAGGGAAAAAAACTAGTGCTAGAATTGATGTTTTAGTCAAAAATAAAGATGAGACTTATAGTCCATTTATGATAATTGAAGTTAAGGCACCAGATGAATATGACAGAGAAATGGATGAAATTAAAACACAACTTTTTAATGTAGCTAATCAAGAAAGGGGAACACAATATTTACTTTATTATACTGCATATGTCTCAGAAAATGAAGATGTTCAAGAAAGAGTTGTTTCTATAAGTTTCAGTAGATATGATACCTATAAAGATTGGGAAAAAGAAGGTAAGCCCAATTTAATGGGCATCCCAAAGGAATATGGAATAATTAAAAAACCAGTATTCACCAAATCAGGAGTTCCAGATTTAAGAAAAGATGTTACAAAATCAGAATTAGAAAGTATAAGAAAAGATTTACATAATGTTTTATGGGGAGGAGGGCGCTATCAAGGAAATGAAATATTTACGTTTATTATGAAGTTAATGTTAGCAAAAATATATGATGAAAAGGAGACTGAAGAAACAAAAGCATATAGATTTCAGATTTATTATGAGAATGGTAATTCAGAAAATCCAGATAAAGTTGCAGAAAGAATAAATAAAGAATTGTACCAAAAAGCATTAGTTACTTATTTGCATTATTCTAAAACTGAAGCAGAAACAAAAGACTTAAGAAACATTGGAGATAAAAAAATAGATGAAAAGAAAGTTAAATTTGTTGTTGAAAAATTTCAAGATATATCTCTAACCAATAATGTTTATGACATTCTTGGAGATTTTTTTGAAAGGTTCTTGTGGAGTGAATTTAAACAATCCAAAGGACAATTCTTTACTCCTTCAAATATAGTGAAATTTATTATATATGGTCTAGCTATAGATGAACTTACAATTAAAAAAATAAATGAGGAGGGAGGGTTACCTCATATTATCGATCCTTCTTGTGGTTCTGGGACTTTTTTAATTGAATCAATGAAAAATATAACCAGATATGTTTTATCAAATAAAGACAAACTTAAAAAAAGTCAAACAGTAAGAGAAATTCTAGCGAAGGATTTTCCAGATTATAAATATGCATGGGCTGAAAAATATATTTATGGTATAGATTTTAACGAAGATCTAGCTTTGTCTACAAAAATAAATATGGTCATGCATGGAGATGGCTCAGCTAATATTGAATCTGAAGATGCTTTATCAAAATTTTCTAAATTTGATAACCTTATATTGAAGAAATCCACTATGGATAGTGTCTATGGAAAAAAGGTAAATGAACAATTTGATGTAATTGTCACAAATCCTCCATTTAGTATAGAGTTAGATAAGGAAACAAAAAGTGAACTACCCAGTTTATTCTTATTTGCAGATAAAAAAAGTTCGGAGAATTTATTTATAGAAAGATGGTATCAATTATTAAAACCTAATGGAAGATTAGGGGTAGTTTTACCAGAGAGTATTTTTGATACTGGAGAAAACTTGTATATTAGATTATTTTTATATAAACATTTTTGGGTAAAGGCAATTATTTCTTTACCCGTAGTAACTTTTGAACCGTATACTAGTACGAAAACCAGCTTACTTTTTGCTCAAAAGAAGACTATTGAAGATATTAAAGCCTATGAGTTAGTTTGGGATAGATATTCTAAGAGATTTGAACAATTAGAAAAAGATTTTCGGATATTACTTAAAGATTTAGAAGAGAAAAAAGCAAAAGAGACTTTTTTAAAATTATTAAAGGATTTACTTTTAGACCAATTTGAAAAAGGAGATGAAAATTTAACTATATCTGAACTTAGGGAAAAATACAGAATTTTCTTTGAAAAAGGAAGTTCATTTAAGATTAATAAAGACTGGTGGGTATTTTCAAAAGTATCTAAAGAAGTGGATTATTCCATATTCATGGCAAATGTTGAAGATGTCGGCTATAAAAGAACAACTAGATTTGAAAAGATTAGACCAAATGATATATTTAATGTTATAAATAAAGATAATATTGAGGAGGTCGTTTTCAACACATCTCAACCCGTTAAAGTATTAGACTATATGAGAAAGGAGTTAAAATGGGATTGAAAATATTTAATTCCAAAATTAGTTCATTAGCTAAGGATTTTGATCTAAGAATGGACTCTAAGTTTTATGGGAGGATAAACTTTTACAATTTTAAGATTATTGAAAATAGTAGTTATCCTTTAATCGAGTTAAGACATGTGATTGCCCCAAAATATGAAGAAATAGACTTTGAAGAATATAAAACTTATAATGCTCTATCTACTCATTCGGATAATTTTGATGAAGATGGGGAAATAGTTGATTATAAAGAAGTAACTAAAGAAGATCACCCCAGCAGAATAAAATATATACCTATAGAAAATAGCATAGTCCTATCCAGTTTAAAAGGAGCAAAAGTTAGTGCTATTCTCATAGACAAATCGAAAATGAATTATGTATTAAGTAATGGTTTTTATATTTTTATCAATAATAACCAGACATTTAGAACCGAATATATTTATTACCTTTTAAGAAGTAAACTTTTTAAAAAGATCCTAGATGAAAATCTTAGTAGGGGAATTAGTATATCTTCTTATTATGAAAGGGATTTATTAAGAATAAAAATTCCTTTAGTCCCAAAAGATATACAAGATGAAACAATAAAAAGGATTAAAAAAGTTGAAATTGAAATTAAAAATATAAAACAGTCTATGCCTGATACTCAAGAGGTAATAGAAGAAGTATTAGAAAAGTATCTAGACTGTTTCTATAACAGAGAGTTAATAGACCAAAAGAAAACAAAAATTTTTCACAAAAGAGTTTCTGATATAGGTAAAAGAAAAAATTTGAGATTAGACCCAAAATATTATCTATTTTGGGATAAAACTGAGGGAAAAATATTCTCTTCAAATAAGGTAAATAATATAAAACTAGTGAAAGTAATAAAATTAGTCAAAGAAAAAATTATTCAAAAGGGGGATTTAGAAAAAGAATATATATTAATCGATAAAGAAGATGTCGATTCAAAAAGAGGAATAATTGTAAATGAGAATGTTGTTACTAAAATAGACTCAGATAAAATCCTCTTTGGGGATGCAGATATTTTAATCCCAAAATTAAGACCTTATTTAGGAGGGACTTTTATTAATATAAAGAATAAAAACTTCATCGGAACTCCAGAATTTTTACCTTATCTCGTTAATGAAAAAATACTATTAAAGGAGTATCTTAAATATATTTTACTTTCTAAAGATTTTTTGAGTTTAGTTCCTTATTTATCCTCTGGAAAAGAGCATCCAAGACTTAGCTCTTATGACCTTGAAAGTATCGAAATCCCATTACCACAAGATGATATTAACTTAAGCAAACAAATGAGAATAGTTAAATTAATTGAAATAAAACTTGGAGACTTAAATGAAAAAAGGAAAACAATAGAAAATAATAGAGAGAAAATTGAGAAGTTGATAATAACCTCTTTAAAGTAATATACAAGGTAATCTTCAAAATTTAAATCGCTTTGATATAAACTGTGTTATTTTGAAATTCTTCTCTACATTTAGGGCTGCAAAAAGAGTTATTGCCATTATCGTAATATATAAATCTCAATTTATTTAAATTACAATTTTTACATTTAGACTTATTTTTTTCCATATTAGACTTCTAAGAAAAATCGATTAAAAAGCCTTTACCATAAAAATCCGGAAGATTTCCGGAAAAGTTGTAGGAATATTCTAAAGCCCTTATAAAGAACCGGAAGATTTCCGGAGCATCGACGATAAACCAAAAAAGAAAGAATTAGTGTAGAGATTCGCCGTTAAGGTAATATCCTTCTCCTTGAGATAAGCTTCCCATTTTCAAAATTCCAGAAATTAATACCCGTTCATTTTCTTTTATTTTCCCTAGGAACTCTTCTCCATGAAAATATACTGGAAGAACTTTTCCATTTTTTAATTCAAGATCAATACAAAGTGCATCAGTATATGTTTTGTCAAGAAGGCGAAAGCTTCCTCTTCTCCCACAGCTACATCTTCTTGGCTCGTTTCTTTCCGAAGTAAATATAGCCCCACAGGAAGGACATTCATATTTCATTTCTGTGACTGTAGGGTATTCTTCAGAGGAAAGAACTTTCCCATGCACTTGGATTGTTTGTCCAAGATTCTTTACTCTTAGAAGTTCGTGTGTCTGTATGTAAGGGGAGGTTTTTGTGTTTGGTGCCATCTAGCAAGATTGTAAGAAAAAGCTTATATCTATTTCTTTATTCTAAGCTAGATTTTAGGTACAAGCTATTGAAAACAACAGCTTTAAAAAAGCATCAAAACTTCTAAAAAGCAACAATGATCTATAAACTATCCCCTTCTAGCTTGAGCTTGATGAAAAGCTGTAAACGATGTTTTTGGCTGGATAAACACGGAGTCTGGAAACGTCCAAATGGGATATTTCCTACTTTACCTTCTGGGATGGATAGAATACTGAAAATCCACTTTGATAAGTTTAGAGATAAAGGAAAACTTCCACCTGAACTGTGTGACCATCAACATTGTGAGGATATGAAACTCTTTGATGATATAGCGCTTCTTGAAGCGTGGAGAAACAACTTCAAAGGTATCAGATACACAGATGAAGAAGGGAATGTACTCTTTGGTGCTGTTGATAATGTTCTTGTCAAAGGTAACAAGCTTATCATCCTTGACTACAAAACAAAAGGATTTCCAATTAAAAATGAAAACGAATCAGCAGAATATTATCAGAATCAGTTAGACATATACAACTTTCTTCTTCAGAAGAAAGGTTATGAAACTGAGACTTACGCTTTCCTTCTCTTCTACGTTCCTGAAGGTGTTCTAGAGACAGGAGAGGTTCTTTTTAGCACGAGTCTTGTGAAGAGAGATGTAGATGTTCAAAATGCAGAAAGAATCTTTACTGATAGTTGTGAATGGTGCGAAGGAAAGAATTAGCCATAATTTAGATCCTTAAAAATAATAAAGCTTATAAAAACTATTACTATTATTATTACTAAGTCATGGTCTTATGGAACGCAGAAAGCTTAAGTCTCGACAACTAATTCTACTGCGTTCCGACCTATGATACTTAATTTCTATTTTAGAGTATATGAATCCATATAAGGGCTTTTCTTATTCTATTTCCCATGTCGAGAATTAAGCAAAAATTAGATAAAATATCCCTTTTTTGATTAGAGTTTCTTGACAGGAAACGGAAAATGGAACAAGTAATAAACCAAATGGTACTGTTTGAAACAGTACGAAAAGTTAGACACAATGGAGAATACTACTTCTCTGTAGTTGATGCAATGTCCCTATTGGCTGGATCAGAAAGACCCAGAAAATATTGGTCAGACCTCAAAGTTAACCTAAAAAAAGAAGGTTTTGAAGTGTCCGAAAAAATCGGACAGTTGAAAATGACTGCAGAAGATGGAAAACTACGAGAGACAGATTGCGTAAATACAGAAACTATGCTCAGGATAATTCAGAGTATTCCATCACCAAATGTAGAGCCTTTTAAGGCGTGGCTTGCACAAGTAGGGAAGGATCGTATTCTTGAAGAACAACATCCAGAATTAGCTATAGAACGAGCTATTGCAATATACAAAAGAAAAGGGTATTCTGATGAGTGGATTGGTACAAGGATCAGGTCTAAATGCACATACAAAGATTTAACTGAAGAATATAAAAAACGTAAAATCACTGAAGGTTGGCAATATGGTGCTCTTGCGAATGTATTCTACAAAGAAACATTTGAAATGAACTCTGATGAATACAAAGAGTTCAAAGGCTTGAAGAAGGAAATCCTTAGAGATCATATGGATACTTTGGAACTAGCTTTTGTATGTTTGGGAGAAGCTATGGCAAAAAGGATAATTACAAATAAAAATGCTCAAGGATTCGAAGAATGCAAGGAAAGAACAAAAGAAGGAGCAGAGTTTGCAGGTAATGCCAGAAAGGATGCAGAAGTAAAACTTGGAGAAAAGGTATCAACATCTAGAAATTTCTTGAATTGCCCCGAACTTGAGAATCATAATTCTCAGAGGAGATTAATTCCCTTCTAGTTATTTTCTTTTCTTTTTTTATTCTGTGTAAAAAGTCTCGCATCTGTGTATAAAGTCCCTCATTTTAAGGACTTCTTACACAAAGCCCTCTTCACAGAAGGCTTTATAAACGATCAAAATTTTGTCCTTAACATGGCGCTAAAGGCAAAAGCAAAAACTCCTGAGGGAAAACAAGAAAAGAAAGAA